>ERZ791914.569-NODE-569-length-33998-cov-3.923254_pt1 | contig 33998 bp, 47 predicted proteins | sample MGYA00510140_ERZ791914 | MGnify/ENA primary metagenome ERZ791914 (study PRJEB30046, sample SAMN00792079) | human gut metagenome | study: EMG produced TPA metagenomics assembly of the A metagenome-wide association study of gut microbiota in type 2... | reverse complement strand
CTTTCCTTTTTTCAACGGGACTCCCTCCGCGCGGCCTCCCCGCCAGTCAAAGTTTTCGCGGGGAAAGGGAGGGGTTCGGGGAGGGGAAGGGGGACCTTTTCCAAAAGGCTCCCCTTCCCCTCCCCGGTTGCTTTATTCTTCGCCGTCGAAAGCGAGGTTGGCGCCCATGACGGGGCCGTAGTACATGGCGGCGTCGTCAAGGTCTTCCTCGATGCGGAGAAGCTGGTTGTACTTGGCGAGACGGTCGCTGCGGCAGAGCGAACCGGTCTTGATCTGACCGGCGTTCACGCCCACGGCGAGGTCGGCGATGAAGCTGTCCTCGGTTTCGCCGGAACGGTGGGAAACGACCGTCGTGTAGGCCGATTCCTTGGCAAGCTGGATGGCGTCGAGGGTCTCGGTCAGGGTGCCGATCTGGTTCACCTTGATGAGGATCGAGTTGGCGATGCCCTCTTCGATGCCTTCGGCGAGGATATCGGGGTTGGTCACGAACAGGTCGTCGCCCACAAGCTGGATGTTGTCCCCAAGGGCATCGGTCAGTTCGCGCCAGCCGTCCCAGTCGTCTTCGGCAAGGCCGTCTTCAATGGAGATGAGCGGATACTTGGCGGTGAATTCCGCCAGCCATTCGATCATTTCCGGGCTGCTCAGAGCGCCCTTTTCGCCGATCATGTACTTGCCGTTCTTGTGGAACTCGGAAGCCGCCGCGTCGATGGCAAGCACCACTTCGGAACCGGGGTTGTAGCCGGATTCCTCAATGGCCTTCAGGATATAGCTGAACGCCTCGTCGTGGTTCTTGAGGTTGGGAGCAAAGCCGCCCTCATCGCCCACGCTGGTGATGTGGCCATCGGCGGCGAGGATGGTTTTCAGAGTATGGAAGATTTCGGAGCCCATGCGCAGGCCGTCGGCAAACGTGTGCGCGCCGACGGGCATGATCATGAATTCCTGAATGTCCAAGTTGTTGGGGGCGTGAGCGCCGCCGTTGATGATGTTCATCATGGGAACGGGCAGCACCTTGGCGTTGACGCCGCCGATGTACTGGTACAGCGGCAGGGCCAGGGATTCGGCGGCGGCGCGGGCCGTGGCGAGCGACACGCCGAGCATGGCGTTGGCGCCGAGGCGGGACTTGTTGTCCGTGCCGTCCAGATCCAGCATGGTGTTGTCCACCTGCACCTGGCGCAGCGCGTCGAGGCCCACGATCGCTTCCGCGATCTCGGTGTTCACGTTTTCAACGGCCTTGCTGACGCCCTTGCCTTTATAACGAGCCTTGTCTCCGTCGCGCAGTTCCAGCGCTTCGCGGGTCCCCGTGGAAGCCCCGGACGGGACGGCGGCACGGCCTACATGACCGGAATCAAGGGAAACTTCTACCTCTATCGTAGGATTGCCGCGCGAATCAAGAATTTCGCGGGCCCAAACTGAAGCGATCGTGCTCATGGTCCAGCTCTCCGTTCTGCCCCTGAACAGTGTGTGACCTTGGGGACAGGGGCAAGCCTCCCGGTCACGGAACATCTTTTTTCACATACCATCAAACGCGGGGCACTGCAATGAGCCGCCGTTCCGGATCCCGCATCGCCTTGCCATCGCAACACATTTGCCACAAAGCCCTCTGGAGGGCAGGCATGGCGAACACGCTCCGCCCCCTCACATGGCCATCACGCACAAACGGATGAAGGCACCGGAAGGGAAACTCTCCCAAAGCGGGACAAGGCGGATTCAATGGCTTTTCAGAGTTCATGAAAGCTTCCTCCATATGTGGAAAACGTATTTCCCTTTCGGAACGCCTCGTCTTGAAACGTCTTTCCAAATCGTTTACCGTCCATTCTTTGGAGAAAACCCGGGAAGCCCTCCCGGGAACCGTGGTTTCCCATATCCCAGGAGATATCCCATGCGTACACTCGTGCTCTTGATGGCCGCCCTGTTTCTTGCGGCCGGGCTGGCCTCCGCGCCGGCCCAGGCCATAGGCGTCCAAAAAGAAATGAAGGTCGGCTTTATCTATATTTCCCCGATCGGCGAGGGAGGGTGGTCATACGCGCATGATCAGGCCCGCAAGTTCCTGAGCTCCCTGCCCGGCGTGACGACCTCGTATGTGGAAAGCGTACCCGAAGGGCAGGACGCCGAGCGCATCATCCAGAACATGGCCCGTAAGCATTACGATATCATTTTTGCGACCAGTTTCGGCTACATGGATTCCATGCTCAACGTCGCCGAACAGTTCCCGAATTCCACGTTCATGCACTGCTCCGGCTATAAGACCGCCCCCAACATGAGCAACTATTTCGGCCGGATCTATCAGGCCCGTTACCTTACCGGCCTTGTGGCCGGTTCCATGACCCAAAGCAACGTCATCGGCTACGTGGCGGCCTTCCCCCTCCCCGAAGTCATCCGCGGCATCAATGCGTTTACCCTCGGCGTGCGCGCCGTGAACCCCAAGGCCGAAGTCCGCGTGGTCTGGACCAAGTCATGGTATGATCCCGCCATGGAAAAGAGCGTAGCCAAGAACCTCATCAAAGAGGGCGCGGACGTCATCGCGCAGCATCAGGACTCCAGCGGGCCGCAAGAAGCCGCACAGGAACAGGGGACCTACTCCATCGGTTACAATACCGACATGAGCCGGGTCGCGCCCAGGGCTCACATGACCTCCGCCATATGGTCGTGGAACCCCGTCTACGAAAACGTCGTGGAGCAGGTCCGCGCCGGGACGTGGAAAAACGGCTCCTTCTGGTACGGCATGGAAACCGGCGTGGTGGATATCGCCCCCTACGGCCCCATGGTCCCGCAAAACGTGCGCGACTTGACCGAGGCGGCCAAGGCCGACATCAAAAGCGGCAAACTCGTTGTCTTCACGGGCCCCATCAAAGATCAGAAAGGCGTTGAGCGCATCCCCACGGGCATGGTTCCTTCCGACAAGGAACTGCTCGGCATGGATTGGTTCGTTGAAGGCGTCATCGGCACGATCGACTAGAGAACGCGTCTTGAAAAGGAGGAGCCCCGGAATGGCAGGATTCCCGTTTATGAGACAGGCGGAGGCATTCCGAAGCTCCTTGCCGTTTATCCTGCTGCTGGCCGTTTTCATCCTGCCGTGCCCCATGAGTGCGGCGGCGAAGCCACGGCCCGCCATTGCCTTCGTCCATCTGCTCCTGCCACCGGGTGGGGAGCCCCATGCCTCCCCGACGGGCTGGATCGGCAGCCTTGACCGGGCGCGCGATACGTTGGAATCCCTGCGTATCCCCACCATCGTATCTTCCGCCTCGCCCGGGAACGCCGAAGATCTGAACGAGCTTTCCGAGATGGATCCGGAAGTGCTGATCACCACAAGCCCCCTGCTCTACGCCGCGGCCTGCGACGTGGCGAAACGGAGCCCGAATACCGTGTTCTTCGCCTGTACGGATGAGACCGTGCATGACAACATGAGCGGGTTTCAGGCCCGCACCTACGAAGCGCATTACCTTGCCGGGCTGATCGCGGGCGCGCTTTCGGAGGATGGGGTCATCGGCTATCTGGCGAACGATCCCTACCAATCGAAAGCCTCCCGCCTTCGCAACGCCAATGCATTCACACTGGGCGCGCAAAAGTCCAAGGCGGCAATCCGGGTGCTGTACGCGCCCGGCAACGACCCCGATGAAGAACTCAAAACGCTGATTGCAGCCGGGGCCGATATCGTCGATTTGGAACGGGCACTCCCGTCCCTTGTGGAGCGCCTGCGCGAACATTCGGTGCGCTATGTGGGGACGGCGGGCCGTACCGTCGATCCTCTATGCCTCGCCGCGCCGGAATGGGAATGGAGCAATGCCTTCGGAGATCTGCTCACGCAGGTACGTTTCGGCATCTGGAGGCCGCGCAACGTCTCTTACGGCATCAAAGAAGGCGTCGTGGGGCTTTCCCCCTTCGGCCCGGCCGTACCCGAAACCGTGCGGGTTCGTGTCCGCGAGGCGAAGGAGGCCATCCGTAACGGGGCTTCCCCATTCGAGGGGCCTGTCCGCGATGTTTCCGGGTCCCTGCGCATTGCGGAAGGGAGCGTCCCGGATGACGCAACCCTGCGCGGCATGGACTGGAGAGTCCAAGGGCTGGAGCCTCTTCCGCTCACACCGGACGGCCTATAAAGGCAAGGGCTTTAAGGATGCCAGGAGCAGGGGGAAGGCCTTTTATGAAGGGGCATCATCCCTTTTCCAACGCATCCGCCTCTTTTACATCCTCTACCGGAAAACGAGCCTGAAAAAAGCCGCACCCTATTGAAACGCGCATCACGCATCTTCCTTTCCGTTTCACGCCAGTAGGGAAACAGCACCAGCCCTGCGGCATATCAGCCGACTCCCCATCAACCGGGAGCCTAGCGGATTGGGGGGAGAAAAAGGGGGCACGGCGCACCTCTCCCCTTTTCTCTTTCCAGCGGCCTGTTGCTGCCATTGAGCCATGCCATACCCAAATTGACGACGCTATGCGGCTCCTGTATGGCTACACCATGAGTGACGAACTGGAACATTCCGCAACACTCCGGGCTCGTGCGGCCTGCCTCAGGGAACACAGGCTTCACTTCATCCTGTGCTTTGGGGCGTTCCTTGCCGGAGCAACCGGAAGCCTGTTGACGGCGTCGTTTCTCAAAGCGAACGTTGCCGCCCCAAACGGCACACTGCTCGCCGAGGGGCTTGCCATGCTCGGTGTCATCGGTCTGGGCGGCCTGCTCTCCGCTCTCTTCCGCTGCCTCTCTTCCCGGCACAGCCGCCTCGGCAAATCCGTCCTCTCCCAATACCCTGCGGAATCCGTGGATCCGAAGGCCGTTTTTCAGGAAATCGATGCCGATATCCTCCAGCACGGCAAACGGTTCGGCGGGCTGTCCATCGGAAAGGAATGGGCCATTTTTCAAGAGGCCATGCTCATTTCCCGCATCCGGGGCATCTTCTCCGACATCCTCGAACCGGAACGCGAACACGGCGAAACGGCCTACCTCCTTTGTCTGGTGGACGCTGACGGCTCCATACTGGAAGCCTCCCTTCCTTCCCGGAGCGTACTGGACAAAGCCCGCGCCTGCCTGCTCGAAAGCGTGCCCGACGCCGTTTCCGGCGGCTTTGAAGCCATGACCGACTTCATGAACATGGACGACGAGGGCAGGCGGGAAATCAACCGCCGGGTGAACGCGCGCCGACAGGCCGGAAAGCCCGTTTCCTTTTCCTATGCCGGGCCCGACGGCGTTCCGACGTCGCTGGCTACGGAACAGACCGTGGAAGAAGGCATCGCCCGCATCAAGCCCGGCGACATGCTGGTTCTGACGCCCCTTTCGCCGCTGTTCCTGCCTTCCGGGGAGGAATGCCTGTATATCGCCTGCGAGCAGGACGCGGGGCAGACGGAAACGCTGCGGCTTTCCGCCTACATACGTCGCGGTGACGACTACCTGCGCGTGTTCAGGGAGATGCCCGGACGCGAAGCCGGCCTCCTGTTCCGGGACTGCTTCATGCGCCGCGCCGTCCCGGACATCGCCGATTGGCATGTGCAATCATGGGAAAACGATTGGCCCGAAGAGCGCCCGATCCTGTTCGTGGACGACAAGCGTTTCGAAAACACATCCTTTGAGGACGTGGAAGCCGCGCTCGACGGCGTGGACGGCGGCGATTACGGCTCGTTCTTCCTGATGTTCCCGGGCGGCTATGATGGCTACCTCTCCCTCAACGGCAGGCAAGGGGACAACTATGTGGTGGAAGCCGCCCTGCCTGACGAGGACAGGTACTTCAGGATCGCCACACCGCGCCGGGCTCAGGTTCTCTTCTGGTTTTCAGGCTATTACGAAAAATCAAGGCTTCCCTATATGGAAGAATGGAAAGACGTCACCAAAGAAGTGAAAAAACGGCGCGGGGAAGCCGACTGAGGGGAAGCCCCGGCTGAACGGCCCCTGTGGAGACAGGATCATGGAAAAGGTGTTTTCGGACAAGACCGAAGAAGGCATCCGGCTTATATGGATGCAGTTCGATCCTGAAAAAACGGCCGAGGGCGTGCGGCTCCTGCGCGAGGCTGCCGATGCGGGAGACCCGGACGCCTTGTGTTTCCTCGCCCGCACGTACATGGGCGAGCGGTACGTTTGGGAATATGCCGCGTTGGAAATCAACGGCGAAAAGGCCGCGTCCCTCCTGAAAGAGGGAATCCGCCGGGGCAGCGCCTGCGCCGTGCTCCTCGCCATGCGTTGCGGGGAGCTGACGCCGTCGGCGCGCAAGGCCATGCCCTTCGCCTCCCTGAAAGAAGCGCGGGACGACGTACTGGGCAAGGCCGAGGCGGGGCATCCGTTCTGCCAATACATGATCGGCAACACGTATTACTTCGGGGACTGTTTCGAAATCGACGGCATCGATCCCCAAACGGCCTTCCATGACCCGGACGGGCTGTGCGCGGATACGGCCCGGCGAGCCCTTCCTTGGCTTGAAAAGGCTCTCAATGGCGGCCTCTCCGATGCGGCCAAAAACCTCTACAACCTGTTTTCCGGTTCGGAAGGCTTCCCCAGGGACCGGGGCAGGCAATGGGAAATAGCCCTTCGGGGCGCGTCGGCAGGCAATCCGTACTGGGAGGAACGGTGCGGGAAAATGTGCCGCGAAGAAAACGGCAGGGAAGCCGAAGCCATGCGCTGGTTCCGGCAGGCCGCGCATCACGGGCAGGCCAGCAGCTGGTTTCACATAGGTTCCCACTATGAACGCGGCCTCGGCGTAGACAAAGATCCGGCCAAGGCCGCCGAAGCCTACCGGAACGGCGCGGAAAAAGGGTCCTCCGACGCCCAGCAGGCGCTGGGCGTCATGGCCGCTTTCGGGCGGGGCGTGCCGCAGGACCCCGCCCAAGCCGCCTATTGGCTGCGTCTGGCCGCTGACGACGAAAAGCCTCTTGCCTGCGGCGTATTAGGGCACTGCTACCTGCGCGGCCTCGGTGTCCAGCAGGACGATGGGGAAGCCTTTACCCTGTTGGACCGCTTTGCCGAGGCATACGACAGGGAAAAGCCCGATGACGGAGAAACAAGCACGTACCCTGACGAGCTTGTGGGCATCGTCTACAACGGCCTTGGGGAACTGTACGCCGATGGGCGCGGGGGCCCCGTGGACATCAAGGAAGGCATACGATGCTTTCAGGCCGCCGCCGAACTGGGCAACGGCGACGCCCGACGCAATCTCGGCCGATTCAAAAGGAACTGGTTCGGCAAGTGGGTGAGGAAATAGCCGCAAGCGAAGACCTCCGCCTCCCCCAGCAAGATCATGCGCATGTCCGGCGGACGGTTTCATCGGCACCCCGGTGTCCGCGTCGTTTTTCCCTTTTCCCTTCGCTTTCCGGGCCACCGTGTCCGCCCGCCTTCTTTCCCATCCTCTTTTCATGGCCCCCCAGTACCCGAGGCGGTTCCCCCGTCAGCCCTCCTTCTCGCAATACCGCTACATATCAATAGGATACTGGCGCACGTTGCTCCGGAGCGCGGCCCTGCTCAAAAAGCCCTCTCGAGAAGCTCCCAAGGGTGCCACCCCACTTTGCCGTCCCAACCGAAATACGGCCTTCGTGTGGCAACAAGCCGCTGCTCCGCAAGCAATTGAATGGCCACCGGCGGCGTGGCGAGCTTCGAGGCCTTACGCTTCGCGCCGTCGAGCGTCCCTTCGTACTCAAAATGCCTCCCATCGCCCAAACGGATGATAAACAGGTGTTCTGACTTCATATATAGGGCTCCTGTTAGTCTAATAAAGAAGCCATGCTATGATAGAATATACGGTCTTTCAAGGACGATGAGATGTTTTATGATTCAAGGTGGTTTCATGCTCATGATACGAAGCGGCCTTCCCTCCGGCCCGCTTTCGGGCCATCTCTCTGCCCCCTCCGCGCCAGCCGCCTTGGACACCCCGATCTTCCTTGCGCCGCGCCCCATTCACCGCCTTCTCGTGCATCTCCACTTTGAAATCGTCACATCCCGAAGGCAGTGTGCGGGAAAAAATTGCAGGCACAGGATCCGATACGTACGGAAGCCTTTGGAGAAGGACGGATAGCGGAATGGAAAAAGGAAGAGGCCGCTCTGACGGGCTTGGAGAAGGGGAAACTTTTCTCGAGAACTCCCCATCCCCAATGCCTCCAGACGCTTTCAGCGCTCATCCGTTTTGTATCCTGTACGGCGACGCCCGGACACCCTTCCTCCTTCACGGATCCCCACGCATACGGATTGTTCGTACAATCAATACAAACGTCACAATAAGGCCACTGTTCCGCCACGAACGGCGTCTAGGTTCTCCCTTGCCTCATCCTGAAACGGATCAACAAGGAGAACCTCCATGAATGCCGATCACAGTCGCCGCACCTTCCTGCTGGGCGGGCTGGCTACCGGAGCCGTGCTGCTCGCCGGGAAAACCTTCCTGCACCCTTCCGCAGCCCACGCCGCCACGGAAGCCGTCACCCTTGACGTATGCGTCAACATGACGCCCGGGGAAATGGCGGACAGATCCCAGTACGTCATGGCCGCGTGGAAATACCTTCAGGACGCCGCCGCGGAAATCGGCAACCCCGGCTTGCGCGCCGCCGTACTGGACATCATGAAGAACCCGGCCCCGCTGCTGGCCGAAGGTGACGCCAAGGCCATCATGGCGGAACTGAAGGGGCAAGGGCTGCTCGCTCAGGACGCCAAGGCCGTTTTCCCGACCTGCGCCAGCACGAAGAAAAGCCCTCAGCCTTTTTACACCGCGCCCGGCAGCGGCTGGAACAGCCACCATATTTATCCCGGCGGGCTGGTAACGCACACGGCCCTCAACGTTGCCTCCTGCAAGGCCCTGTACGACAACTATGCCGATATGTTCGGCCTGAAGCTCGACCGCGACGTGGTGCTCGCCTCCCAGATTCTCCACGACCTCCACAAGCCGTGGGTCTTCCAATGGCAGGCGGATGGAACCTGCCGCAAAGAAGAGCCCCTTGCCGCCACCGGCGAACACCACGTCCTCAGCATCGCCGAAAGCCTGCGGCGCGGCCTGTCCCCCGAACTGTGCGTGGCGCAGGCCTGTGCCCACGATCACCCCGGCGCGGCCGCGTCCGAGCAACTGGTGGTGGGCTGGCTGAAGGCCGCCGCCGTCATCAACGGCAAGGATCCCTTCAAGGCCGGGCTTGTGGAAAAGAACGGCAAAACCCTGCCCATGCCCCGCCGTATGGAAGGCTTCGTCACCCACCTCGCCGACCATGACTGGGTGCTCAGCGTACCCGCCGCCCAGTGGACCATGGACGCCCTCAAGCAGGTCGCCGTCCGCTCCTATGGCATCAAGGAAGCCGACCTGACCAAGAAGCCCTTCAACCAGTTCCGCAACTACGTGCTTTCGCAGAAGACCGCCATGCAGCTTTACGGCGCGTACAGCACCAAAGGGCTGGACGGATTGACCGCCGAAGTCGCTGAAATCGTACGCGCCTGATTTTCACAGTGTTTCTCAACAAAGGAATCTTTCATGAACACACGCATCATTCCCGCCCTGCTGGGCGCCCTGCTTTTCTCCGGCGTCGCGGAAGCCGCGCCGAGCATTTATCCGGTGGATACGGCCCGCTTCCTGGGCGGGAGCCGTTTCGACTTCAAGGTGGAATTTGACGGCGAACTCGCCGAAAAGGACGCCAAAGTCCTGATCAACGGGCAGGACGCCAAGGCCGTTCTGGGCGCGAAACCCGAATTCATCGCCAAGGAAAAGGGGGCCGACGCTTCCGCGCTGCTGCTGCGCGGCGCTTCGCTCAAGCCCGGACAGTACAAGGTGACGGTGGAGAGCCCCACCGGGAAAGCCTCCGCCAACTGGGACGTATACGGCACGCCCGACAAGCCCGTCGCCAAGAACGTCATCCTGCTCATCGCCGACGGCCTGAGCATGGGCCACCGCACGAGCGCCCGCCTCATGTCCAAAGGCGTGACCAACGGCATGTACAACGGCAAGCTGTCGATGGACACCCTGCCCTACACCGCCATGCTCGGCACATGCAGCGTGGATTCCATCGCCGCCGACTCCGCCAACACCGCCTCCGCCTACATGACCGGGCACAAGTCCAGCGTGAACGCCCTCGGCGTCTACGCGGACCGTACCCCCGACTCGCTGGACGATCCCAAGCAGGAAACCATCGCCGAACTGCTCCGCCGCACGACCGGCAAATCCATCGGCGTGGTTTCGGACGCCGAAATCGAGGACGCGACCCCGGCTTCCGTGGTCGGGCATACCCGCCGCCGCGCCGACAAGGCCGAAATCGTGGATATGTTCTACAGCGTGAAGCCCGACGTCATCATCGGCGGCGGTTCCGCCTACTTCCTGCCTCAGAACGTCCCCGGCTCCAAGCGCAAGGACAACAAGAACTACGTCGAAATGTTCCAGAAGGAAGGCTATGCCCTCGCCACGTCCAACACCGAGCTTTCCAAGGCCGTGAAGGGCAACCCCGACAAGCTGCTCGGCTTGTTCCATACCGGTAACATGGACGGCGTGCTGGACCGCAAGTTCCTCAAGAAAGGGACCGTGTCCAAGTTCCCGGATCAGCCCGATCTCACCGACTCCATGCGGGCCGCCCTTTCCGTGCTTTCCAAGAACCCCGAAGGCTTTTTCCTGATGCTTGAAGCGGGCCTTGTGGACAAATACAGCCATCCGCTCGATTGGGAACGCGCCGTCTACGACACCATCATGTTCGACAAGGTCGTCGCCATAGCGCAGGAATTCTGCGACAAGAACCCCGATACCCTGCTCATCGTCACCGGCGACCATACCCACTCCATCAGCGTCATCGGCACCGTGGACGACAACCTGCCCGGCGAGCTCATGCGCGACAAGGTGGGCATCTACGCCGAGGCCGGCTATCCCGCCTATAAGGACAGAAACGGCGACGGTTACCCCGACGACGTGAACGTGTCCAAGCGCCTCGCGGTGTTCATCGGCAACTACCCCGACTATTACGAAACCTACCGCCCGAAGATGGACGGCCCCTTCGTCCCGTCCGTCAAGGATGAGAAGGGGCATTACATCGCCAACGCCGCCTACAAGGATGTGCCCGGCGCGCAGCTCCGCATCGGCAACCTCCCCCGCACCGAATCCACCGGCGTCCACTCCATCGACGACCTTGTGGTCGGCGCGCGCGGCCCTCATGCCGACGCCTTCCGGGGCTTCATGAACAGCACGGAAGTCTTCCGCATCATGTCCGAAGCCCTCGCGCTCGGAAATAAGTAGGAAAAAGCCGAAGGGAGGGCGCTTCCTGCCGAAGCCCCTCCCTCTCCTTTTCCCTTCTTCCACAGGAACCATCCATGAAAAAACTGCTCCTCCTCTTTTTTTCCCTGCTCTGCCTGACGGGTACGGCGAAAGCGGCGACGGCGGAACTGTCGTTCGACGAACTGTACAGCGGGGGCGGCGTCCTCGGGCTCCAGTTTTCCGACAAGGTAAAAAACCTTGCCGGACAGCGCATCACGATCAGAGGCTTCATGGCCCCGCCGCTCAAGGCCGAGGCAGCCTTCTTCGTGCTCACACGCGAACCCGTGGCCCTGTGCCCGTTCTGCCAATCCGACGCGGACTGGCCCGACAACATCCTCGTCGTCTACCTTTCCTCCAGCCAGAGCTTCGTCCAGAACAATACCACCATTGAAGTGGAGGGCGTGCTGGAAATCGGATCGCACCGCGACGGAGACACCGGATTCATCAGCCAGCTCCGGCTGCGGGACGCCCGCTTCCGCACGCTGTAACAGCCGACCCAAGCAAGGATCTTGTATGAACGGGCTCGAACTTCAGGACATCCTCCTCACCTTTCCCGAAGGCGGGCGGAGGCGCACGGTCCTCGACATACCGTACCTTAAAGTGACCTCCGGCGAGCACATCGGCATCCGGGGCGCCTCGGGATCGGGCAAAAGCTCCCTCCTCAACGTCGTGAGCGGGCTTGTGCTTCCGGACAGGGGAACCGTACGCTGGGGCGCGACCGTACCCGGCGCGCTGCCCGAACACGAACGAGATCGCTGGCGCGGGCAACATATCGGTTTCGTCTTTCAGGACTTCCAGCTTTTCCCCGAGCTGGAAGCGCTGGAAAACGTGCTCCTGCCCGCAACCTTCACCGGATGGCGCATCCCGGAAGCCTTGATCCGGCGCGGGCGCGGCCTGATCGAACAAATGCACGTCTGCCCCACCCGGAAAGTACGGGCGCTGTCGCGTGGGGAAAAGCAGCGGGTCGCCATTGCGCGGGCCGTGCTGCTCAAACCGGGCATCATTCTGGCGGACGAGCCCACGGCAAGCCTTGACGAAGCCAACGCCGGGCAGGTGAGCTTGCTGCTCTCCGGGTACGCCCGGACGCTGGGCAGCACGCTCCTTGTCGTAAGCCATGATGATGCCGTGCTGGCGGACATGGACAGGGTGCTCGATCTCAACCGGGGCATTGTGCGGGAGGCGGCATGAATCCGTTGATGCTGATCAAAGGCGAACTGCGCCGCTCCTTCGGGGGCATTCTGGCGCTGGCACTGGTCCTCGCGCTGTCCCTCAGCCTCGGCGTCGGGGTCAGCATGACCGAACGGGCGGTACGGCAGGGCACGGCGCGGGCGGGCGACGCCTTCGACCTTCTGGTGGGCGCGCAGGGCAGCAGCGTACAGCTCATGCTCGGGGCGGTCTATCTGCGCCCGCAGTCGCTGCCGCTGGTTCCGGGGGGCGCGGTTACGGAAATCCTGACGCAGGAAGGCGTCGTCTGGGCCGCGCCGCTGGCCTTCGGCGACCGTTGGAACGCGTCCCCGCTGGTGGGGACGACCACGGATATGGTCACGCTCGGCGGCAACCGGACGCTCGCGGAAGGCAGGGCGTTCGCCGCACAGGACGAAGCCGTACTCGGCGCGGGTGTCCCCCTGCTGCTCGGAGAGGCGTTTTCCCCCATGCACGGGCAGGTCTCCGCATCCCACAACGAACACGGACATGTCCGCTACAAGGCCGTAGGCCGCCTGCCGGAAACGGGCACGCCGTGGGACAACGCCATCCTCATTCCCATCGAATCGGTCTGGGCCGTCCACGATGCGCTTCCCGATGCGGGGCATGGCCTGCCCCTCGGACATCTTTTTGAAGGGAAGGGTTCCCCGCTGCCCGGCGTTTCCGCCGTGGTCGTCAAGCCCGAAAGCATCGCCGCCGCCTACCGCCTGCGGGCCTTTTGGCAGACGGCGACCCTCCCGGATGCGGACGGCAGGCCGGTGAACATGCAGGGCGTCTTTACCGGCGAGGTGCTGACCGAGCTGTTCGCCACCCTCGGCGACATGCGCGACATCATGACCGGCATGGCCTATGCCGCGCAGTTCGTGGCCCTGTGCGGGGTCATGCTGGTCGGCGGGATGGCGGTATCCATGCGCAAACGGATGCTCGGCACGCTGCGTGTGCTCGGTGCGCCGCGCGCCTATCTGGTGCTCAGCGTCTGGTGCGTGGTCAGCGTCAGCATCGCCGTGGGCACGCTGGCGGGCCTGCTGTTCGGCTGTGGCCTTTCCGAAGGTGCGGCGCTGCTCATGTTCCGCCAGACCGGGATCATGCTCTCCCCGCAACTTACCCTCGCCGAAGGTTCCTTTGCCGCAGCTTCCTTCGCGCTCGGCTCCTTGTGCGCGCTGTTCCCCGCCTATATGGTCTACCGCAAGACGGGAGCCGTCGCATTGGGGGATAGCGAATAGCCCTTTCCCAAGAACCGACGCGGCATTTTACCGCTTCCGCGCTGGCAAAACGAGCCGGTACCTCTATCCATTGGCTCCGGAATCCGCACGACTCCGAAAACAGGAACACGGACCAGACGCAAGGCTTCTATTCCGACTTCTACCAGTTCAAGGAAGACGCCCTCGACGAGGACAAGCTCGGCTCCAACGCCCATCCGCAGGATCAGGAAATAGCGACGGCACCATAGCCGCCCTCGCTGCCGAAGCCTATCCTCCGCACGAAAAAACTCTCAGTGGAGCGATAACGGCACAGCCCGCATCGAATGAGACGGAAAGCCTCCCCCGAAGGCAGAGGGAGGCTTTCCTTTTGGCATGGGGTGGAACGGGAGGCACGGAGTAAGCGGAGACAAGATGTCCGGGGCTACGAAAAGGCTCTACCCCGTCTGCGGGCGCATTACTTCGCCAGAACGGGGGGAGATGGCTCTTTCCTGCCGATAGGAGAGGTCCAGGGAGTTCGCGGATATGGCGGAACTCCATCCTGGAGCCGCCCGCAAGATTCGCGGTAGGCTGGAGGGTGCCCGCCTGCTCACGATAGGGCTAGAGGGATGGTTTTTACCCTTTGAAGAGGGGCAAGCACGCCATAACATACCGCGTACCGTGCCATTGAGTACCGCGTCACCTAAAAAAGCGGCGGAAACACGCCACACAATACCGAGTAAGGAAGGAAACGCGCCGCTCAGTACCGTAACTATATATATTCTATAAAAGAAGAAATAAGAGAGATCCCGGTTAATATGAAAAGGGAACCTCTCCCCTTGCCGGCCCCCCAAGATAGGGACTCACGTTCGGAATACTCCGAACGCTCGACGCCGCACCGGGGAGCATGACGAAAAGGCCACCGCGAGGGAAGGCAGGGGGGCAGCCTTTGAAGCCGATCCTGCTATGCTCGGGCTGTACAGGTCCGACTTGAACAGAAACGAAGCACAGGGGAAGCACGGCAGAGGTAAGGACTCACGAAATAGCTGGAGCGGTTCGGAACCGGGCCACCTCTTTTTGTGGCCTCCCCTCCCCGATGTTGAGGGGAGAAGGAATCCCCCTGTATTGCCAATCTGAACCCCGGTTTTGGGAAAAATGACTAATTCTGGGCAAAATACCTCTCGGAGGCCCGCGGGAGCTTTGGACGGGGTACACCGGGGTAGCGATCGATTTGGGACACGGGGTATTTTCGCATCCGCCGGGAATCCCTTTGCGCGGCGCGTGGTTAGGGGGAGTTTAGCTTGAGCGAGTGCGGCGCGCGATTTGGGACATATTGATCGTTTTTGATCGTCTGCTGTACAAAAATGGCACGCGATTTGGGACATATTGATCGCGGAATAAACGAAACGGGCGGTTCCTCATCGGAGCCGCCCGTTTGTTGTTTGGTGTCAAAACGTACACCAAAGCGCATGTATTTTTCGCGGTCAAAACAGGCCGCGATTTTTCGTTTTCTACTTGTATTCCCGTCCACACCACAAAACGCGGCCTATGACGCGAAATTGTTCGGCAAGATCTCCACGAACATCCAGTTCGACAGGAGGGTATGCTGGGTTTTCACTTTTGAGAATTACTTTTCCGGGCAAATTATCAATTCTTTTTATATAGATACTCTCTTCAAAGCCAACAGCAAACATTTTCCCTGGCACAATGCGCGTTTTGCTTTGATCTAATAAAACGACATCACCGTCTCTGATTTCTGGCTCCATGCTGTCGCCTGAAACCCGCATTAACACCATGCTGTTAGGGTTTCCCTTGCGTCGGATAAAATCACGGCGAAAGGCATATCCTTTCTCATAGTTACCGTTCGTTTCGAAGCTTCCACCTCCGGCGGATAATACCGCCTCGACCATAGGAATCATTACAATTTCTTCATCAAAAAGAAGCTGAAATTCACCAGGTTGATTGGGCAACGTGCTGCTACTTTTCCCTAGAAAGAGAAAGTCCAATGATATGGATAAGGCTTGTGCCAACCGAATAGCATGAGATCCTTTTGGGAGTTGCCCTCCTTCATAATTTTGAATTGTTGTTAAACTTACACCTATTTTAGTTGCCAAAGTTTGCTGGTTCATCCCCAAGTCTTCACGGCATTTCTTCACTCTATTACCAAACTCTTTTCCCTTCCGGATTTCTTCGTCAGACTCGGAAGTTAATGCGGAAGTGGTTTCTGTGAGCATTTGTGTCATATAATACCCTTATTTAATTAATAAAGTTTACTCACAGTTTTTTTGCCAAAGAAAAATTATACCGGAAGTAGAAAGTTGTTGACTACACCAATAAAACTTGGCAAAAAGAATTTGTGAGCGGTAAACATATTGACCAATAAATTTACCCTACAGACCTGTTTTCTATGGGTCAACCCTACACGTTTGTGAGGTTTCAGGAATGAGCAACAAGAAGTTTGGAGATGCCCGCGCCAACAATCGCTGGACTATCCGAAAAGAATTGGATGCCCGCGGGCTGGATTTGGTGGATGTCGCCCGAATGGCCGGACGTCATCCCTCGTTGGTTACAGCCGTTTTGTATGGCTACCGGCATAGCCCCGCCGTGCTGGACGCGCTCCGCAAAATCGGGGTGCCTGAAAACCTTCTCCATGATCCCAGAAAGGAGGCAGCGGCATGAACGAACAATCCCGATCCTACCGACAAATCCGCAGCGCCGTACTTGCCGAGGTAGCTCATCTTGAATGGAAACAGGCTGTAACGGTGCTGGCTTCCGCACTCAATGAGCGGGCGGTGGAAGGAGGATTCCAAGCCAAGGTGGAGCTTGTCCCGTTGTGGAGCACCAAGGGGCCGTACTGCTGCATGGACAGTACCTACATCCCGAAGAGGTAGGGCGGTATGAAATTCACCGGACCCGCCTGTAGCTTCTGTGGTGTCAAGGAAGAGGAAGAGAGTTGCAAGGCTCTTGTCGAGAGCAAAGACTGTACAAGGTACATCTGCGACCAGTGCATCAAAGGAGTCACAGCCCTTTTAAAGGCCAATCCCGGAAGAAAGCATCTTCGGTATTTGCCAAAGAGGAACAAAAAGTAAGGAGAAAACGCATGGCTCCCCTTATTGAGAAAATCCCAATCACCGCCGCCGTGCTTCATCGTAACGGACTGTGTATCTATCTTGAAGAGGATAGGGACGATTTTTGGATGAACCTCGGCCCTTGTTGGGGAAAATTTACGAACTGTGACCGGCTCTATAACCGGCCACAAAATCCTAACGAAGTACTTTTTCTATTAGTTGAAGTGCTTCCGGTAAGTGAAGAATTGCCTCATCCAATAGTTTCTTCATCAAATGTTCTATGGCGGAAAAAGGAAGCTCTCGAAGCTTTGCAACGAGAGTCTGCTTATCTTGAGGGCTTTTCGGACTCTGCAAAATATGACTCTCAAGTATTTGCACTGCTTCCTGATGAAATCGAACCGTAATTGTATTTTTGAAGACGGTAATTCCACCGTCTCCAACAAGAAAATCATGTCCGGCAGCGTTCATTCGAATAAGGCTTCTAGTAAGCCCCATCCCTCTCATGGTTCTTTTTAACCCGCTGTTAATAAGTCCGTGTTCGTCAAGGTAAAACATGTTGGCAACAAGTATATCTTCATCCCCGTTTGCCAACTCAAGCAGTTGTTCCCAGTTATCGTCTGGCGTGTTCTCAGGGTAAAATTGCTCAAGATATGTAAGAATTTTAATCTGTAACTCACGATTGATTTTCATATTTCCGCCTCCTCGGCATTCCCGAACGGTTCGGGAGTTAGATGGTTGATTCTGATGTGCCCAATCTAACCGAGAAGGCGGAACCTTACAAACCGGGGCCGCAGAGCGCCCAGAGCGCCACGGTCACTACCGCGCCCGTGTAGGCCGCCCGCTACGCCATGCGGCGGGCGGCGAAACCTGCACAACGGCGAATACCGCGAAGCCTCCACGCGGGACGCTCCCCCGGAGCGGCATAGTCCGGGGCGAATTTATGAGGTGAGGCTATGAATAGGATCAAGGAAGCATACACGGCACAGGAACTGGCACCTTTGCTCGGTAAGACTGAACGAGGCATCCGGTTTATTGGCAAGCGCGATAATTGGGACCGTCGCCTCCGTTCCGGTCGAAGCGACGACTTCGAATATCCCACCATCAAGCTCCCCGCCGACGTACGCGAAGCGATCGCGCTGGCCGTTTCCGCCGAGGAACGGGAAAGCCTCCCGGTCGTCCTTGAGCCCGCCACGCCCGCCGTGGTTGAGTCCCCTACCGTTTCTCTTTCTCACCTCACCGCGCGGGAACGTGATGTGGCGCTGGCCCGCAAGGCACTCATCGACGCCGTGTGCAATTTTGAGACGGTGGGCAAGTCCCGCCGGGCGGCGATCCTTCTGCTGGTGGAAGCCTACCGGAACGGCACGTTGCCGCGAAATCTCATGGAAGCGGCCCACATCGCCAACGCCCGGCGCGGCGATGCAAGAGGCATTTCCCGCTCCAGATTGTTTGACTGGTACGCGACGTATGAAAACAGGGGGATTCTTGGGCTGGTTCCCGCCGATCCGAAGAAGGATACAAACATTCCGGAGTGGTTCGAGATATTCCGGCTGATCTGGAAAAGGCCGCAAGCGCCTTCCATAAATCAGGCGCGCCGGGAATTTGAGATTGTCGTCCGGTGGGTTGGGCTGGGGATGCCTGAGGGCGGATTGTGTTTTCTGCACTTTCTCGATCCCGAAAAGATCACGAAACACAAAAGTTTGCCAGCCTTAAAGCCGTTTGCGGAGAACCCGGCTTCCATCCCGTCGATCGACGCGATCAGGCGGATAGCCAAAAAGATACCGCTGGAACTTTTGGAGCGCGGGAGCCGCACCGGCAACGCCATGTTGAAGATCCGGCCTCATAGGCTGCGCTCCACGGCAAACATGCTTCCCGGCGAAGGCTTCACGGGCGACGGCACCACCTTTGACGGACTAGTCCAGCACCCCTATGAGCCGCGCGCGTTCAGGCCGGAACTTACCCTGATTCTGGACATCGCAACCCGCAAGTGCGTCGGGGTGTCCGTCGACACATCGGAAAACGGGCTCACCGTTCTGGACGCCTTCCGCGTCGCCTGCATCACCCATTGCGTCCCGTATTTTTTCTATACGGACAACGGGCCGGGATACGCAAACGCCATGTCCACCAAAGAAGGGACGGGCGTCCTGACGCTGCTCGGCGTGATTTGCAAGACATCTATTCCCGGACGCCCGCAGGGCAAGGGACTCATGGAGCGGGCGGTCAAGACCATCCATACCGATCTGGCGAAACGGTTCGCTTCCTGCGTGCATCGGGACATGGATCAGGACACGGCCCGGACGTTCCGGCTTTCCGTCAACAAAGACATCAAAAAATACGGCAAGTCCGAACAGTTGCCGACGTTTGACGAGTTTTTCAAGGCTCTGTGCTTCCGCATTGACGAGTACAACGCCACGCCGCACACGGCCCTCCCGAAGTTTACGGACGCAAGCGGCAAGCGGCGGCACTATTCGCCCGGCGAATACTGGAACGCGAAGCTCGCCGAAAACCCGGAATACAAGCTGTTGCGGCTGAACCCGACGCTGCATGACGATCTGTTCATGCCTGCAGCGGAACGCCCCGTTCATAACAACTGGATCAACTTCGCGGGCAAGAAATACTATGCCGAAGAGTTGCGCCCTTGGAATGGGGAAAAAGTGCTGGTTCGCTATGACATGCACGATCCCCACTACATCGTCGTTCAGACGCCCGACATGGTGAAGATCTGTAGGGCGCTCGTCGACGGCAACACCATTGATTACCGGAGCATGATTTCCGAAGCCGAAAGGAAGGCCGGAGAATCGCAGCGCGCCAAGCTCGCAAGGGCGCAAGCGCAGGTTCAGAAAAAGCTCCCCGGCGCAACGGTGGTTTACAACGAAGATTCCATCGGAGCCACGGCAACCGTCGTCAATTCCATCCGCCCGATTGGGCAGGTGGTTGATGTGGAGCCGATGCCCGCTCTCGAACCGGATTTCCCGGATGAGGACGAAGGGACGGTTACGCAATCCGTCCGTCCCGGCAAGGCCCGGCCTGCCTTCGAGTTCCCTTACGAGCGGTACGAGTACCATATGGCTCACCCGGATTCATGGACGCAGGAAGACCGCGACTGGCTGGAATGGTACGTCCAGACCGAAGAATACGCGGATTATCTTGATATTTTCTTAAGCAAAGGCATTGCATGGGAGGAAACGTCATGCGCAAAATGTTCGTAAAGACAGAGAATTACCGCAAGTTCGTCAGCGCCGTGAAGGCCGTTGAACAGCGAGGTGCCGCCGAAGCCGGGATGATGCTGGTCTACGGTGTGCCCGGTCTTGGCAAAAGCCACATCGTAAGTAGTTGGGCCGCCGAAACCGGCGCGATCTTTTTGCGGGCAAACAAGGACTGGACGCCCCGGTATGCGCTTTCCGAGCTTGCCGCAGCGCTTGAGATCGACGGGCGCGGCAACTCGCAAAAGCTTTTTGCGCGTCTCTTGAAGCCCATCGCGGCGAACCAGTGGCCGATCGTTATTGACGAGGCCGAGTTTACACTGGCGAATCAGGCGGCGTCCCTTGAAAAAATCCGGGACATTTCCGACCGGGCCGAAAATACGGTGATTCTGATCGGCATGGGAAACATTCAGAACGACATCAAGCGGTACGGGCAGATTTCCAGCCGCATCGCGCGGGTTGTCGAATTTTTGCCCGCTACGCTTGAAGACGTGCAGTCCGCATGTAAGCAGCTCGCCGAAGTTGAAATGTCACCTGAGCTTATGGCGGAAATCCATCGCCTCTCGCGCGGCTGTATGCGTGAAGTGCTGAACATGGTTCCCGTTGTTGAGCGGGTGGCGAAGACCAACCGGCTTGCCTGCGTTGGCGTTGATGATCTCGCCGGGATTCCGCTTTCCCATGACTGGCAAAACCGGACGCCCGTTACCGTGAAGCAGTCGGGCGGAAAGAGGAAGGTAGCGTAAATGGACGCGACGATCGGACAGGCCATGCTGGAATTGCTCGCGGACGGCAAGACCGTACTGAGACGCGAAATGGCGTCATGCCTTGGCGTCCCTTCCGAAGTCATCCGTAAGTCGTGCGCAACGCTTGTTTCTCGCGGCTTTATCCTTGATATGGAAGGATGCTGCCAGATTACGGACAAAGGCAAGGCGTTTCTCGCATCCATGAAAAACTGTTCAAACGGCCCACAAAAAGGCGATTTCGTTGCCCGTTCCCGTTTTTCCCTGCGGACCCGCGCTTGGAATCTGATCCGCATGAAGACCGCTTCATGGAGCGTCGACGACTTGCTCATGACCCTTGCCGACGGGACGGAGAAGGACGCGGAGCGAGGTCTGAAACGCTACGTCCGGGCGCTTTTGAAGGCCGGATACGTCGAACGGACGCCACGCAATCCGCAGCTTTTCCGGCTTGTAAAGAATACCGGACGGCTTGCCCCGGCCCTGAATACCCCGGCGAAGACGCTCACCGATCCCAACACAGGGGAGGTGCATCATGTCTGAGGATTGGCTTGCCCTGCTCCGCGCCCGCGTCGCCGAGATCGGCGTCAGCGCGACGGCCCGCGAACTTGGCGTCAGCCACGGTTCCGTCAGTACGCTGATCCATGAAAAGTATCCGGGCGACACGTGGCGCATGGCCGATCGCGTCATGAAACGCTACGCCCGGAATCCCTGCCCGTACAACGGCGAAATGGTGAGCTATCACGATTGCGCCCGTTATGCCGGAAAAGTCCCCACGTCGAGCCCGGCGGCCCTGCGCCGCTGGCGGGCGTGCCAGAAATGTACATTCAACCCTAACCAAAAGGATAAGCACTATGGTTGCTGAACGCCTTGAGCGCCTGTTGAACAGTCTTGTTTTGGCCCTGCGTGACGATTCCAAGGGGACCGGCATGGAAGTTGGTCAGATTATCAACAATATGCGCAACGAAATCAAAGTATTGGCCTCAGCCGAAGAAGCGGCTTTCCATCTGTGGCTCTCGCACCAGTACGCTAAGAAATACACAAAGGTTCATTGGGAAGAACTCCCCAACATGTAAGGAGAAAAACAATGCTTAACGAAGACCAGATTCCCGAAGGCTACATGCAGAACGCGCAAGGGTGCCTCGTGCCGCGCGCCAACATCCGCCCGATCGACATTGAGCGTGACGCGCTGGTCAAGGAAAAGATGGAGAAGATCAAGGCGCTGCAAGCGGAAATGCGGGCCGTCAAGGCAAGCCTTCTTTCGGATGTGGACGCCTTTGTCCAGCTTTCCGGCGAGCGGTACGGCGTCCGGCTCGGCGGCGTCAAGGGCAATGTCTCCCTGCTTTCTTTTGACGGCAAATACAAGCTCACCCGCGATTACGGGCAGTTGCTCGCGTTCGACGAGGGTTTGCAGGCGGCAAAGGAGCTGATCGACGGGTGCCTGCGCCGCTGGTGCAAGGATTCCCGGCCCGAGCTTAGGGCTGTGGTCGAACAAGCTTTCAAAGTCGACAAGAAAGGCCGCATCAACACCGGGGCCGTGCTCGGCCTGCGGCGAATCGAGATCGACGATCCGGACTGGAAAGAGGCCATGCGGGCGATCACCGAAAGCCTGCAAGTTCTGGACAGCCGCGTCTATGTCCGGGCGTATGAGCGTGACGCTTCCGGCGCGTACCAGCCGATCAGCCTCGACTTTGCGAACGTGTGAGGTGGGTTATGGCGACGGTATCGAAAAAGGACGTTGAGCGGCTTTCAGGGCTGTACGCCGATCGGCTGACGCGGAATACCCGCTACCGCGTTGAAGATATGGATGAATTGATCGGCTCCGATGTGTGGCGGGAAGCGTCCGACGAGCACAAGCGGTTCCTTAAGAGCCAGATCCGGGACAAGGCGTTCAAGTTGTTGATGGACGCGGGCTTTCCGCCGGATGCGGTCCGGCGGATCAAGGAGGGACTATGAACGGCTGGTTGTCTCCTGAAAACATGGCGCAACTGATGCTTCTTTGCGCGCTCCTCTTCACGATCGTTTGTTCTCTGTTGGCCTTTGCAGGTGTTGTTTATCTCGGCGGACGACTTGCTTTTTCCCTTCTCGGAGAGATTGAGAAGTACAGATATCGGCGGGCCAGCGTGAGAATCCGGGAGGCCGAGGCTGCACGGGCTGAGATGACAGAAAGAAATCAATAAACTGTTTAAGGGGGATCAATATGAATGAAGGCGAAGTCCAAGAATGCAAGCAAACAGTCAAAAACAAGCGGCTTGACGCGACGCTCGCCGATTATCTTTCGCTCATGCTTGAGGCGGAAACTGTTTGTTTGACGGCTACGCATGAAGTTCCCGGCGTGTTCAAGTTAAAGATTACGTTTGAATTGCTTGACTCTGAAAGCACGGATCAGGGGTGAAGAGATGAAAACATCTTCTGATGTTGAACAGGCGATTGCGACGATTGCTGAAAGACCTTGGGAAGCGACTATGGGACATCTCGTGCAGGTTATGGCAGGAGCCGAGATCGAAAAACTGGGGGTTTAAATGCAGGATAGGCGACGAGAGATTTAAGGTGGAACTTATATTGACCGAACTTGGCGAAGAATAACGCGAAACCGCCCCCCATGCGGGGCGGTCGTCCGGGTTGACTACCGGGCCTGATGATGCGAGCCGAAAGGACGGAACGTCCATAACCGATAAACAAGGAAGAAAGGTGATGAGCGACAGGCCGATTTCCGACAACACACTGAGTATTGTCCGTGAGATGTGTGATACGGTGCATCCCGATATCCATCTACCGGCATTTATCGTCAAAGAGATGATCGCCCGCATTGATCGGTGGGAGGCGCAACCCAAAAACTTTGATGATGCTATGGCGGCCGCCGAGCGACATATGGCCGAGGCGTCGGAAGCGCTCAATCTGGCAATGACGTATGCGCATGATGAACGCCCGGATGTGCTGCGTATACTTTCCGCAGTCAGCAGCGGAATAGAAGAAGTGTCATGGGCTGTCATCGAAGCGCGGGCGTTTAAGTAGGGAGAAGGGGAGGAAAAACATGTCTAAGGGTGAGAATGAATTGCTAAGTGCCGACTTCGAGAGCGGGATGCTTGTGGGGTTTGCTGATGGCCTGTCGCTTATGCACCAGATGCTTACTGATACGGTCAAGGTCACAGCGTCTACGATTCCGGTAGTTAGCGCTTTCCTGAGTGGCTTTGTTGACGGCATGGAAAGAGATATGCCTGCCATGTTGAAGGACTACCACGAAACCAAGGGCCTGTCCGTGTCGCTTGAAGTTACTGTTACAAGTAAGGATGGAAAATGGAACTGATTGACCATATGCCCGTCACAAGGCGCGACGGCAAGCTGATTGTCGGCGAGGGCGTCAAGTTCGAGCGTATCCGCCGGATTACCGGCTACCTTGTCGGCACGGTGGATCGGTTCAACAACGCCAAACGAGCGGAAGTGAAAGACCGTGTGAAGCATGTAAAGATGAACTAAGCAAAACGGCCCACACGGGCCGTCGCCGGATGATTTCCGGCCTGATGGGCACAAGCAAAAAAAAAGGGACGCTATGACCGTTGCAGAGTTTATCGAGGAGTTGCAGGAAGATTACGATCCCGACGTTCAGGTTGAAAGTATCCACATGAAAACGTCCGATGGAATGAGCTACCTCTACGGAGCAACGTCGTTCTCCGGGGGTGACGGTAAAAAGGAGGAAGAATGATGTCCGCAGTCCACACTTCCTCGCCCGCGTCGACGGAGGATGAAACCGTAAGAAAGCTCCTGACGTTTTCCAAAAAAGTCATCATAGAGGCATTTCTCTCCGTCAGCCCGTTTTTGAATGTGGACTCCGTTATTTCTGAATGCAAAGAGATACATAGGGACAACCAGTTTAAAATGCTCATGAAACACGACGAGGAACTCAGCAAGCAGCGGTGTATACTCGCAAACGCACAACCGGGAGACATAGAAGAATTTTGTGTATGGAAGAAAAAGATGAAGAAGCTCATCGACGAACAGAACATCATAGAAAAAAAGATAGACAGGCTTTTGGCCAGATAACCATGCGAAACGCCCCGGCCTGACGAGCAACCCAAGGAGAAAAGCACCATGCGTGGAGCGATTTCGGATGAAGTTTTGTCCATCGTGCGGGAGATGGTCAACAAGAATACTGCAAACGTAACACTGCCGTCTAATGCCGTGGAGGCTATGATTAACCGGATAGACCATCAAGACAAAACACTCCGTGCATATCGGGTTCTTGTCGCTTGCCACGACAATTACCTTTCTGAGGTGGATAAAACCACGGCTGTGTCCGAACGCTTCGACAGGCTGGAAGCCGCGAGGCAAATCGTGGCCGAGTTGGAAATTTAGCGAAACGGCCCTGCGGGGCCGTCGCCGGATGATTTCCGGCCTGACGAGCACAAGCAAAAAAAGGAAGGATACATATGCCTCGTTTCATCCCCACCCGCTCCGGCGCTGGCATTCCCGCCATTCAGGACACGGCAAAGAAGCGTATTGTGGCGACTTTTTTTATAGACAAGGACGCCCCGGACGCCGCCGAAACCATGCTCAAAGTGTGCTGTGACGCCCTGAACAGCGTAGCCCCGACGGCCCCCACGCCGAAGGCCGTGCGGGAACGGTGCGGAAAATGACACGCCCGGATAAAAAATTCTGTGGCTCTATTGGTGTACGTTTTTGCACCATCCGCATGAAGATCGAGCTTTCCCCGGCGGAAAACCACGGCGGCCCCGCCGGGCGCTTCCGGGTCCGGCTCGACCGGCGCTGGTACGATCTGGAGGATCGAAAGCTGTTCCTTTGCGCCGATGAAGTCGCCGCCCTTGCCGCCGAGTTCGCGGCGGGCGGCGAGATCACGCCCGTGACCGTGCCGGATCTTCCCGTAAAGACCCGTGTTAAAGTGCCGCGCGGCGTGCCCGGCGCGTCGCCCGTCTGGACAGGATACGTCGCCAGCGCGCCCATTCGTGCCGACGACGGGCGCTGGTATGTGGCAGTCATGCTGTACGGCGGCGTTGAGCTTCACCCTGTCGACCACCTTGTGAGGTATTAAAATGGAAACCAGACGTTCTCTCATGGCAAAATTGCATATCGCCCGTAAAGACCTCGGTCTTGACGACGACACCTACCGCGCCATGTTGCAAAACCTCACCGGCAAGCGTTCTTCTGCGGACTGCACCGATCGCCAGCTGGTTATGCTCGTCGCCGCCCTGCGCAAGCGTGGATGGAAAGACAGCCGCCCGAAGGGGCCGAAGGTGCGCCCGGAGTTTGAAAATCTGCTCGGCAAGATCAACGCCCTGCGTCTCGACACCAAAAAGTCATGGGCATACGTCGAATCTATCGCGGAAAAAATGTATGGCGTGCGCATCCCGTGGCTCGACGGCGAGCAGCTCGGCGGCGTGATCACGGCTCTGGTCAAGCACCAGCGGGCGCAGGAGAGGGCGTAATGTCTGACGCGCGCCTGCCCCGCAACGCCCGCGACATTATCGATCGCCTTGGTCCCGCCGTGACCCTGCGCCTTATAAGGACTCTCGGCGGGACAACGATTCCCGTTCCCATGCGGCTGACGCCCGTCGGCGAGGCCCGTTACAGGAGGCTGTGTGACATGATCGGGGAGGATGTGGCAAAGGCCTTATGCCGGGAATATGCCGGAACGAATCTTTACATTCCCACATGCAGGCAGGCCGCCGCCGATGAGCGCGACGCGGCCCTTATCAGGGATCGGGACGCAATGGCCCGCGCGGGGCTGTCCGAACGTGAGATCGTGACGGGGCTTGCCCTTAAATATCATCTTTCCGACAGACACGTTTGGCGTGTGCTTCACCGTGTCCCGGAGGGAAAAACCTCTCTTTTCCCGCTGCAACGGCAAGGGCGGCTGTTATGACCGTTCCCCGCCAATTCCACCCGCTGACATATGTCGGCTTTCGTAAATCCCCGGCACTGGTAGCTTACCAGTAACCGGGGATTCCTCTTTCTGGAATCCCGCAAACCCGCAGGGGATTCCAGATGAAGCTCTTTATCAGACTGCTCAATCCGCGTTTTCAGTTCTTCTTTTTCGCCGTTCTGGCGCTCTTTGTGACCGGCCTTGTGGCTTTCTGCTCGCCGGAACAATTCCCGATCGTCCGCTACAAGCTCTCGCTCGGTATGCTTGCCGCCGTGATCGCCGTCTTTTTCGACATGGCGGCATTCCCCTATGCTTCCCCCGACTCCTACCTTGACGACGATTGGCGCAAGACGCCCGACGCGGATCGCCTGCACACCGCCGATTTTCCCATTGCGCGCGGGTGCGGCTTCCTCTTCGCCGTGGCCTGCCTGCGCCGTATCGCCGTGGTGGCCGTCTTTGTGCTTGCCGTCTCTCTGGGGCTGTAGTTATGCGCACCGCCTTGAAAAAATGGGGTATGGCCTTTCTGGAGTGGCTGTTTACCGGCGTAGCGTTCGGGCTCGGCGTGCTGCTCGTCGCGGCCCTGTTTTTGGGCATCTGTGCGACGTTCGCGGGCGCGGCACAAGCCGAAACCGTCACGATCCCCCGCGCCGCCTATCAGCACCGGGACACGTTGATCCGTGCCTCCCGCATCGTGTGGGGACTGGACGCGCCGGTGTCCGTTTTCGCGGCGCAAATCCATACCGAGAGTTGGTGGAAAAACAGCACGGTGTCGAGCGCCGGGGCGCAAGGGTTGGCGCAGTTCATGCCCTCCACGGCGAAATGGCTCCCCACGGTTGCGCCGGAAGTGGGCGCGCCCGCGCCGTTCAATCCCGGCTGGGCGCTCAGGGCGTGCGTCACTTATGACAAATATCTGTGGGATCGGTTGGCGGCGAAGGGCACGCAAAAGAAGGCGCTGACGCCCTGTAACCGCATGGCCTTTGCCTTATCCGCATACAACGGCGGCATGGGCTGGACGAACCGGGACCGCAACCTTGCCGCCAAGCGTGGCCTCAACCCCGATCGCTACTTCGGAAGCGTTGAGACGGTCAACGCGGGCAGGCGCGCGTCGGCGAAGCGGGAGAACCAGCGGTACGTTTCCTTCATCTTCGAGTGTCAGGCCGCATACGTAAAGGCCGGTTGGGGGCCGGGGGTGCGCTGTGAGTAACCGCGCCGTCGCGCTCATCGGCGCGGCCTTCATTCTCGCGGCGGGCATTTGGATCGACCATTTGTACAACGAACTTGACTTGCAAAAGGCGCACTATGAGACGCGGATCGCTGTTTTGGCCGAGGAAGTATCGCAAAAAGATAAAGCCCGCGCCGATGCGGTTGCAGCAGCCGAGCGGGCCGCACGCGAAAAGCTGGAAAAAGAAACGGCCCGCGTGGCCGCATTGTCCGCCGAGCTTTCAGACGCCCGTCAAAAGCTGGCAAAAGAGCGTCAAACTTTTGATGCGCGTCTGCAAAAGGTGGCTCTTGCCGCTCGCCGCGATTGTGCTGGCCTGTCTGCTGGTTGGGTGCGCCTCTACAACGAAGCCCTCGGGCTTGCCGCCGGTGCCGGTAGTGGCCCCGGAAGTGAAAGCGCCGATCCCGCCGGAACTGCTGCGCCTCCCGGACAGACCGGACCCGCTGGAACCGGGGTACGCGGCGACGCACTAGCGACGCCTGAGGACGTGCTTGCCCATGTCCGGGATTACGGCGGGTATTGCCGGGGGCTTGAAGTCCAGCTTGCTACGCTGGCGCGGGTGGTGTCGCCGTGACGCTTGACGCACAGACGGTTATTCTAGGTCTTCTCGGCATTGTATGCAGCTTGCTGGCCTATTGGGCCACTCGGCTTGAGGGTCGGGTTGACGAACTGAAAGAAAGCCAATGCCGCATTGTTGAAGAAATGCACAAGAACTATGTGCCGCGCGAGGATTGCCGGGAGCGAAACGGACAGATCCTTGCGGGGCTTGAACGTGTGGACGGTAAACTTGATCGAGTCGCCGACTCCGTACGTGCAGGGGGGAATCATGGCAACTAAGCAGGATTTGCAAATCGTAAAGACGCTGGCACGGATCGAAAAGAAGGTTGATGCACTCCGTGAAGAGCAGGAGGCCGCCAACCGAAAGACCATACTCAAGGGAGCGTTTTCGGGCGGTCTGTCGGGTGTGCTTGTCTCCGCCGCCGTTTCGTATGCCCAACTGCTTCTCGGGGTGAAGTAATGGCGCATCCGCAAAGCAAACGTATGGCCCTGCGCTCCGCGTATATCTTTAAGGGAATGACTCTTGAAGAGGCAGCGGACTCCGTCGGGGTAAGTATCGGAACCGCAAGGCGTTGGAAGTCTGACGCCTTGCGCGCCGAAGACGACGATTGGGAAAAAGTCCGGGCGGCGGCCTGCCTTGCCAATGCGGGGATGGAAGACGTTACCAAGCAACTGCTCACGCAATACGTTATACGCCACAAGTCGCTTATGGAAAGCGTTGATGCCGACGATAGCCTTTCCGCTTCCGAGAAAATCGAGGCACTTTCAAAACTTGCGGACAGTTTCAGTAAAGTTGTTGCGTGCAGCCGCCGCGTTTTGCCCGAAACCGATCGACTTGCCACGGCCCTTGATGTGATTGGTATGCTCGCCGAATTTACCCGCCAGCGCTTCCCGCAGTACGCTCCGGCGATTTTAGAGATCGTCGAGCCGTTTGGGGCGTATGTTGCCAAGGAGCTTGGCTGATGAAAAAGCTCTCGGCAAAACATTTTCAGTACGCGATCGCCGACATTGCCGCCGCCCTGCAACAACAGATCGAAGCTGATTGCGAGGGCTTCCCGTCCGATCCCAAGGCTTCCGCAGAGCGCCGGAAACGGGCGCTTGCCGATTTCACTTTTTTTCGGCGCACGTACTTTCCGCACTATTGCACGATCGCGGGCGACAGCGCGCTGCATACATGGCTTGACGCCGCCTTGCCGCGCATGGCCGAAACCCGCGAAGGTCAGCATATCGCCCTTGCCGCCCCGCGCGGCGAAGCGAAAAGCACATTTATCTCCCTGTTTTTCGTGCTGTGGTGCGTGCTGACGGGGCGCAAGAGGTACATTCTGATCATTGCCGACGCGCTGGAGCAGGCCGCGATTCTCTTAGAGGCGGTCAAGGCGGAACTGGACGGCAACCCGCGCCTTGCTATGGACTTCCCCGCCGAAACAGGGCGCGGGCGCGTCTGGAACGTCGGCACCATTTTGACCGCCCAAAACGTGAAGCTCCAAGCTCTCGGCGCGGGCAAGCGTATGCGCGGCCTGCGTCATGGCCCATACCGCCCGGACCTCGTGATTCTGGACGATCTGGAAAACGACGAGAACGTCGCCAAGCCCGAGCAGCGGGACAAGCTGCAAGACTGGCTGCAAAAGACCGTGCTCAACCTCGGGGCCGCCGACGGAAGCATGGATGTGGTCTATGTGGGCACGATCCTGCATTACGATTCCGTGCTGGCCCGGACGCTGGACAAGCCCACGTGGCAGTCCAAACGGTTCCGCTCCATCGTCCAGTGGCCGGAACGGCTGGATCTGTGGGACAAATGGGAAGCCATTTTGCACGCCGACGGCCCCGTTGCCGCCCGTGCCTTTTACGATCTCTATCAGGACGATATGGAGCGCGGCGCGGTCGTGTCGTGGCCTGCGGGCCGCCCGCTGTACCAGCTTATGACCAAACGGGCGGACTCGCACGCGGCTTTTGACTCGGAGCAGCAGAACGATCCGCTGTCCGGGGACGACGCGCCGTTTGCCTCGTGCATCACGTTCTGGGTCGACCGTTCCCGCGACTGGTTGTTGTTCGGGGCCGTTGACCCCTCCCTCGGCAAGCTCGGCGCAGGCCGTGATCCGTCCGCTATCCTCGTCGGCGGGCTGTTGCGCGACACCATGACGCTCGACGTAGTTGAGGCCAGTATCAGGAAGCGCCACCCCGATCGCATCATCGAAGACGTGATCGCGCTGCACAGTGCGTATCATTGCCTGAATTGGGGCGTTGAAGCCGTCCAGTTCCAAGCGTTTTTTGCGGACGTTTTGGCGCAGCGGGCCGCAGCCCGTGGCCTCGCGTTTCCCGTGCGCCCGATCATCAATTCAACGGATAAGCAGCTCAGGATCGAGACGTTGCAGCCCTACTTTACGCAAGGCCGCATCCGGCTGCACACCTCGCAGCAGACGCTTATCGATCAGCTACGGCACTTCCCGAAAGCCGACCACGACGACGGGCCGGACGCGCTCGAAATGCTCTGGCGCTTGGCCGTGGGCGGTTTTGTGTCCCTACGGGACGCATTCGAGCGCGTGCCGCGTCAAAGTCCGTGGGGTGTGCGCCCCAGTGAAGAGGACGATTTTGACAGCTTCGATACCTACGGGGGGTGGACATGATTTTCAGAAGACCGGCCAAACCGCGCCCGCGCAAGCGAGAGGCGTTGACCGAGCAGCAGACGACGGCTGGCGGCGGCTTGACGCCCATGCTCTACCTTGAGCGCTGGTGCAACATGACCAACAAGCTCACCCCCTCGCGGCTTGCAAGTATTTTGCAGGCGGCGGACGACGGCGACATCACTGAGCAGCACGTTTTGTTTGCGGACATGGAAGACCGCTGTGAGCACCTTGCCGCCGAGATCGGCAAGCGCAAGCGGGCCTTGCTGACGCTTGATTGGGAGATTTTGCCGGGCCGCGCCAAAGATAAACGGGCCGAAGACGTAGCCGCCGCCGTGCGTGAGCAGTTTGATATGTTGCCTACTACGTCCGATCTCCTGCTCGATCTGGCGGACGGCATAGGCCACGGCTTCGCCGCCCTTGAGATAGAGTGGACGCAAACCGGCGGCCTGCATATCCCGACGGCCTTCCATCACCGCCCGCAAAGCTGGTTTCAAGTCATGCGGGAAAACCGCAACGTGCTGCGGCTACGGGACGGAACTTACGAGGGGGCCGAACTGTGGCCCTTTGGTTGGGTCATTCACACGCACCGCTCAAAATCCGGCTGGCTTCCGCGCGTGGGCCTTTTCCGCACGGTGGCGTGGGCGTACCTGATCCGCGCCTACGCGCTGGAAAGCGCGATCATGTATACGCAGGTTCACGGCCTCCCGTTCCGGCTCGGCAAGTACCCGCCCGGAAGTTCCGCCGAGGACAAGGCCGCGCTCAAAACCGCCCTTGCCAATCTAGGCCGGGACGCTTCCGGCATCATCCCGCAAGGTATGGAGATTCTTTTCGAGTCGCCCGCCAACGCCACGCAGGACATACCGGGCATTCTTGTTACCCGGTGTGAACAGGGCATGAGCAAGGCCATTCTTGGCGGGACGCTCACGACGCAGGCGGACGGCAAAACGTCCACCAACGCCTTGGGTGAAGTCCATAACGAAGTGCGGCATGACATCCTCATGTCAGACGCCGCGCAGATCGCCGCGACGATCACCCGGCAGATCCTCGCGCCGCTGGCCTATCTGAACTGCGGCGTCAGCGATCCGTCGTTGCTCCCGTGGTTCCGGTTCGACACAAGGCAGGCCGAAGACATCAAGTCTTTTGCCGACGCGCTTCCCAAGCTGGCGTCAGTGATGGACATCCCGGCGGCGTGGGCGCATGAAAAGCTCAAGATCCCGCAGGCCGAAGAAGGGGAGAAGGTGCTTGCCGCCAAGCCGCAGGCCGTGGCTGAACCCGCCGCACTGACCGCCAGCGCCAAGGCAAAGGACGGCCCGGCGTCAAGCGGGTATGCGGATCAGGACGCGATCGACGCCATGCAGGCCGACGATGCCCTTGCCGACGCCGCCGAAGCCCTGCTTGCGCCGCTTATCGCCGAGATCGAAAACGGGCTGACGCCGGAAGAACTGCAAGAGCGCCTTGGCGATCTCTATCCGCAGCTTGACGAAACGCAGCTTGCCGACCTGCTCGCGCGGGCGTTTTTCATCGCCGATCTGTGGGGGCGCGCCCATGCCGAAACCTGATCTGTCTTACGCGCTTGGGCTGGAGCCGGTGGAGGCCGTGCGCTACTTCCGGTCAAAAGGCATCGCCGTTACCGAAAACTGGCATGATCTCTGGCAAGAGGCACAGGCCCGCGCCTTCACCGTAACGGGCATCACGAAGCTTGATCTCATGCAGGACATCCGGGGTGCGGTCGATACGGCGATCAAGGAAGGCAAGACCGAGCAATGGTTCCTGAACGAACTTACGCCGATCTTGAAGAAAAAAGGCTGGTGGGGAAAGAAGGAAGTGACGGCCCCGGACACCGGGGAAGTCCGGTATGTGCGGCAAGGCAGCCCGGCGCGGCTGAAGCTCATCTACCGCCAGAATACGCAATCCGCCTATATGGCGGGCCGCTACAAGCAACAGCTCGAAAACGCGGATTCCGCCCCGTACCTGCGCTATATCGCCGTACTTGATCAGAAGACCCGGCCCGCCCATGCCGCCCTGCACAACATGGTTTTCCGGTTTGACGATCCTTTCTGGGGCGCAATGTATCCGCCGAACGGCTGGAATTGCCGGTGCCGCGTCGCCGCCTATTCCGAATCCCGTTTGAAGCGCCGAGGGCTGAAAGTTTCCGACAGCGCCGGGCATATGGTCACGCGAGAGGTCGAAACCGTCAACCGGCAAACCGGGGAAGTCGTCCGGCGCACCGTCACCGGCTACCGGCACGGCGGCAAGGGCTCGCTGGAATCCTTCACCGATGCGGGATTTTCCTACAACCCCGGCAAGGTGTGGCTTGAAGACGCACTTGCGAACGTACCGGAACCCGCGCAGGCGGTTACATGGAAGGATATGGGCTTGCGCCCCCTGCGCGACGTTCCCGCCGAGGAGCGTCTACCTGCGCCGGAGCTGTTGCCCATAGCGGACTCGCAGGAAGAGGCGGAAAAACGGCTTGCCGAGGCGTTGGGCTTTACGGACGAGCGCCAGTGCATCGTTGAGACGCCGATGGGGAGCCGCGTTATCCGGCGCGAATTGCTTGCGCATATGGTTGAAAAAAGACCGGACGCACGGGAACGGTTCGCAAACTATGTTTTGCCGACGCTCATACAACCTTTTGAGGTTTGGCTTAAACAACACGAAGACGGGAAGCTGCGGGAAAACTATATCGGCCTGTTCCGGGAAACCAAGTATTCGCTACTGGTTGTTGTGCGGCTAAATCGGGATGGTTCGCTCGTGTGGAACATAATGCAACGGGAAGAGAAAAAAATGGACAAGCACCGCGAGGGAATGCTTGTCTATAAAAAGAAAAGCTGATCCGGGGTCAAGTCTCCCTGTCAGGAACATCCGGTCCAGCAGGGCCTTTCAGCTGCGCACTGCTCCGGCAAGCCCGCAGTTTCGCGCCCGAATCAGCTCGTTGAAAGAAGGATACCCATGATCCGCATAGATGTAAACATCGACACATTCGATCTCGAAGCCGCCATTTCCTGCCTGCGCGAAAAGGCGCAGGACACCACGCCGATCATGCGCCGGTGCGCTGACGTACTGGCGGGGGCCGCCGAAGGCGCTTTTGACGATGAAGCCGATCCGGTGACGGGCGCGAAGTGGCAGCCGCTTGCGGCTTCAACGGCGGCGGCGCGGGCC
>ERZ791914.547-NODE-547-length-35243-cov-7.416051_pt1 | contig 35243 bp, 37 predicted proteins | sample MGYA00510140_ERZ791914 | MGnify/ENA primary metagenome ERZ791914 (study PRJEB30046, sample SAMN00792079) | human gut metagenome | study: EMG produced TPA metagenomics assembly of the A metagenome-wide association study of gut microbiota in type 2... | reverse complement strand
GTTCATGTTGTTCACCTCACTGTTTTCTTGATAGGTATATCGTACTACACAGTACATTGAATGTCAACAGTATATTTTAATTGAACAACACTTCTTTTTGAAAGGTATATCAATTACTATTTTTTCGGTTGTCCCTGTGTGTTATTATTCTGTGGATTGCCTGCGTTCTGGTTGCCTTTGTTCTTCAAGACAATATCATCAGCCTTTACATACCAGTCCACATCTGCACCACGATAATTTGCATTGGCTACCGTGTCTGCAACAGGATTGACAAGTTCCACTTCGGCGTTGTAATCATAATCTTTTAACGGAACAGTCGCCGGAACGGATACCTGTATCATGCGTCCCTGTGTGTTGCATTTTAAATCGTAAGTACGTTCCTTGATTTCCTCACTGACCGTCCCATCTTCATTCTGTACATGAACCTCACGGCGCAATGCGGAGAACTTCAACACTCCAAAAGTCTTTTCTTTATCAATGACGATTCCATTTGCTAATCTCATAATCTGAATACCCCCTTATTTACTTTCTGCTGGTAACATATCGTCTGCAAGCAGGATATAATTGACAAATCCACGTTCCCCGATTTTATAACCATCGGTAGTGATTCGTGGGTTGATAAGTTTTACTTTCTGCTCCGGCGAGAAATGTTTTTCGCCAGCTTTGGCAGGAAGCACCACGACCACATCATCAGCTCTCTGCACATCGGAATACAGGTTGTAGCTTCTGTTAATGACAGCCATACGCCCATTGATTCTCTGCTGTTCCGTAGTGTTTTCTCCGGCAAACTCCAAGTTTCCGAATGTCTTTTCCATGTTTGGTACGACAAATCTTAATTCCATAAATAATTGACCTCTTTTCTTTCTGTTTTAGTTTCTTTCCTGCTGTACGTTGTGGGGAGCTACACTCCCCACGCCCCTAGTGGACTTCACGCTCCCGTAAACCAAGTGCTTCACGGGAGCGTGAAGTTGCAAAAAGGGTGGCGACCTTGAACGTTCCACCAACCGCTACGTTACTGCCTTACGATTTTTTTCTACGGCGTTTGAAGTAAAGCATACCGCCAAGCCCTACGCAGGAAAGACCGAGCATGGCAAGATAAGCATAGATATTGGTATTGTCGCCTGTTTTTGGACTGTCACTTGTCTTAGTAACCGTAGATGGTGTATCCGGCGTGTCGGTATCCTTTGGTGTGTCTGGGACTTCCGGCACTTCCTTGATTGTCACGGTCTGTCCATCGTCTGTGATGTCCTTATGTTCCGTCACTTTCTTTGGTTCGTCTGGATTGGTCATATCGTATAATTCCTCAAAGGTAACAAGGTTTTTACCACCAAGTGAAGAACCATCAAAGGTAAACGCAATCTCAACCGTCATTTTTTCACTGTCGGCTGTGAACTCATAATCATTGGATACTTTCTTTCCAGCAATCAGAAGTTCTGCATTTTCCTCTTTTAACATCTGCCAGCCGGAAAGTTTGTATTTTGTTCCAACTTCCAGACCATCTAATGTGACTTTATCCACAATCGTTACATCTTTTCCGGCTTCGATTTCTTTCTTGCCGTTCTTGTCCGTAGCAGTCGTATGGATTTTGATGATACGTTCCGTGATAAGAACCGTCTGTCCATCATCGTTGATGTCTTTATGTTCGGCAACCTTGACAGGCTCTTTCGGATTGCTCATATCGTACAATTCCTCAAATGTAACAAGGTTCTTACCGCCAAGAGCTGAACCATCAAAACTGTAAGTAATCTCAACCGTCATTTTTTCGCTGTCAGCAGTGAATGTGTAATCATTGTCTACACGTTTCCCGTCAATCAGAAGTTCGGCGTTTTCTTCCTTTAACATCTGCCAGCCGGAAAGTTTATATTTTGTTCCAACTTCCAAGCCATCAAGTGTGACTTTGTCCACGATCTTGATGTCTTTTCCGGCAACAATCATTTTTTCGCCTGTTTTCTTGTCGGTAGCTGTGGTATGGATTGTGATTTCTTTTTCGTATTCATCGGTCAGTGTCCCTAAATCTACGGTCACTTTATTTCTGGATACGACTACCTCAAAAGCTGGAATCAGCTTAAATCCGGCGTTGGAATCACACTTTAATTCCTCAATCACATAGGTATCATAGAGTAATGCACCTTTGCTGTCGTCTGGTTCAGATGTCCCAAACCATACACCGTCCTCACTGGATTTTCCGGCATTAGTATTGACCTTATGGGAAGCCCAGCTTGAAGCAGTGGAGAACTGACCGTTGTTGTCAGTAACTACAATATGGGATTCTCCCGTTGTCTTGCTTGTAATTCTGAATGGAACACCTGCAAGACGTTTGTGTGTACCTGCACCAATTTTTACACCCTCAATATCGCCACGTTTAATCTGGTTGTAGATAGAGTGAGATCTATCGGTCAAGTCCACGATTTTTCCATCTTCCGTGATAGAAAAGTCGATTGTTTTTGCACCGTCTGTCAAGTAGCCCTCTGGTGCTTTGCTTTCTTCTAATCTGTAATTTCCGTAAGGGAGCAGGTCAGCAGAAGTAGAAGCAATTCCGTCAATGCCTGTCTGAATCTTCTTTACCGTTTCATTCTTGCTGTATAATTTTCCCTCAACCAGTACAGGACTGTCATTTAAGGAAATGATGTTAAATTCTGTGTACTGTAAGGTCGCACTTCCCTGTGCTTTGGTATCCTTTGTTTCAAGGTCACGTTTCTGGATTTTCACACCGCCACGGATAACCTTATCGGATACGGAATACTGGTTGCTTCCAGAAAGTACGGCAAGTTCGCCATCTTCGGAAATCTGTGTAAGGTACGTCCCCTTAATCTGTTCAGAACTTCCGTCAGCCTGCATATATGCACCATCTAATAAGTAGCCGTTTGGTGCTTTTGTTTCTGTGACAGTGAATGTACCAAGTGGCAGTACATTCTTACCGTCCTGTGTATAGAAGCTGTCGCCGGATACTTTGTAGCTGTCGGCAAGTCTGGATACATAATGGATAGTTCCGTCACGGTCTTTTTCTGCAACGGTTTTAGTTGTCCATGTACGGGTAGCCTTTGCAGGAAGATTGTCTGCATTGTAGTATCCGTCATAATAGCTCCATGTAAACTCTGCACCCTCTAAAGAAGCAGTTCCCTGTGGAGTGGATTTTCCTGTTTCCATGTCGATTTTAAATAAATCAATCAAAGTTTCTGTGACTTTTGGAGTATCAGCAACAGTCAAAGTCGCTGTTTTTCCAACTTCCACATTTAAGGAATGAACAGTAGAATCCAACTTGTAACCCTTTGGAGCAGAAAGCTCTTTGATATAAACTGTTCCGGCTTTTACCTCAACTTCTTTGGTATCGCCGTTTCCATCGGCAGTAAGTGTGGCAAGCTGGCTGTTACAGCTCTTATCAGAATAGACACCAAATGTCGCACCCTCAAAGGAATAGTTGGCGTTGCCATCTGTGACCGTGGGATTGGAAGAAGTCTTTTTAACCTTTGCATTTCCCACATTTAACTTCGCCCAAAACTGTCCGATGTCCTGTCCTTCGCCGGTATAAATGTAACCGCCACATTCATAGCGTCCTTTGTTTGCTTTCACAAATGCTTTCGCACCAGCATACACTTCATTCTGTACTGCCTGTGAGATTTCATTATAGGAAGCTCTGACGTTGTCGCACTGCCAGCCGAGTTGTTCACTCAATCTCTGCCAGACAACACACTGTTCCAACAGATAACCTTGTTTGTAATTCAAGTTCGTATGAGAAGCGGTATATTGCTTGACGTACTCTAAGGAAAGAGCAACGTCTGCAATCTGATCGCTACTCATACGGGTGCTTGCGTCAGAACGTGTTTTATATCCATTCTTGAAATTGGTGTTGATGTCCACGCAGTAGGCAGTTTCGCCCTCAACTTTCATGTGTCCCTCATTGAATGTAGATTTGATAGAACCATCATTCATAACGTGTTCAATGTATCCGACACGTTCTGCTGATTCTGTCCAGTATTGATTGCCGGAAGCATGAACCGCCGTCACTGGTAATGCCGTGAGAATGGTTGCAAAAGCAAGCGTTCCTGTCAGCAATCGCTTTACTAGCTTATTCATATTTCTTCTTTCTCCTTTCGATTTTGGGTATGAAAAAAGCCGTCCATTTCTGAACGACTGGAAATAGAAAAGGAACGCCAAAAGTGTACGTTCCATAGTCTATAAAATATTTAATTTTTCTCTCTGGTGTGCTATCTGACGCCAATTTTGACCCCAAATTTCTGAAAAATGACGATTTTTGATGAACAGCTACAAATTTTCAAAATCCGTGAAACCCTTGTAACTAGGGTGTTACGGGACTATATGAAACTAGACAAAACCAACGTCACAATAACAACAATTGAGTGCTAATTATTTTGTGAAGAATTTGTGCCCCTCGGAAATTTCTGAATGATTTTCTGAAAGAATGGGTAGTTCGGATGGATGAACTGAAATCCGATGTGATTACCAAAGATGAATATTTTGAATGGAAAATCACCCAGCCACAGACCTGTGACGGATGCGAGAAATATGAATCCAAGAAAAAATGGCGCTCTGTAAAAACAGAACTGAGTGAAACTTAACGAAACTTAAATTATGCCCAATATGGAATATACTTTTTATATCTTGGTGCAGTATCCGGATTCATTTCTGATTATATTTCGCTCCACATACCCGTAGTGTTCTAGAGCGTGTCTGAAAAATCATTTCCGCAATCTGCACGCCCCACTTCCTTTCCAGACAGAAAAAGACGCAAGCCACCTTTCTATGGCTCACTCCTTTCTCTGCATAACTTATTTTTCTATTCTTCTGTTTCCAATTCCAATCTCTGTAAAATATCTCTTACAATACCTGCATCTTCAATCAGATTAATTCCAAAACATTTTTTACCTGCATCCTTCAAAGACGCACCACATGATATGCTTTCATTTTATCAAGAATTAAAAAACGATCATGAAATACTTTTGTGTACTTCACATCCAGTTTAGGATACTGTGCATTAAAGTTATCTACATCTGTTTGAGATAATTTTGTCCGTTGCAGTGTATAAACTGTCACCGCCGCATTTTCTTTCTTTTTGGACAAAATATTTAACCTAGATTATTCACGGCACAGTCGTGAAAGTGGCTGAAAACCACATAGTTTCTATATTTTAACTGAATATTGCTTTTCACCTATCAGATGAATGAAAAAAGAGCATCCATTTGTGGTAAAATTAAGGTGTCGAATCTTAAAAAATAACCCAAAGGAGCCCTTTATGAGTATTGTAAACACCTTAGCCTTAGAAGATTGGTGTTATCAGCAAATATGCGAAAACAACGCATTGATACCGTCCGCTTAAAACTGCTGAAGATTGCTGCAAAAGTAGTTCATTCAGCAAGATATATCACATTCAAGCTGTGTAGCAGCTGCCCTTATAAGAATGAATTCTATGAGACATTTTCAAATATCGGTAAGCTGAATGTACAGTTGGAATAGCAGCTATTAACGAACCTTGATAGCCTAATAACTGCTTAGAACTTTGCCAGAGGGATTTAATTCTGCTCCACTGGAAAATCCTTCCCTCGCCTTCCTCTGTCAGAGATTCTGTCATATCCCTTTTCATATACTTTCCACAACAAATACAGAAAACAGGAACCCCCTCCTGCACAAACCGTTTTCCCGCCAAGAATCATACCTTCCGTCTGGGATACCGTCTTCGGAAGCATCAGATACAGCTTAAATTCTGCCACAGCCTGATCCACCTTTTCTTTCCAGAACCCAAAGTCAGACCACCTTGACGGAATCCATCCCTCCGGCCAGGTCAGATGTGTAAAAAGAAGCCAGACCACCGTCCCTGCCATTACACTGTACAGCAGGTTGCAGAACCAGTACTCTGCATCTTTCACTATATAGTTCTTTTTTTCTCTGCTTATTTCCGTCCACAGACTGCCAGAAAGAACCGCCGGAAGCAGCAGTAATGCCGCCAGTCCTGCATTTTTCGGTAAAGTCGAGGATACCACAGTTCCCTGAAGTCCGTATTTCATCAGAAATCCGTTCACTGTACTTTCTTCGGTTTCTCCATTTCTCCTTCTGATAAACAAACGATTATAAAAAAGTTCCGTCTCGGTATCATCCGCAGAAGCCGCCCCGAAAACCAGAATTTTCTGCCCCCAGTCCGCAACTTTCCTGACAGTATAAGTACGTCCCTGAAACAGAATCTGACCACCCGGAACCTTATTGCCAAAGAGCTCCCAGGCAGTTGTATCATCAATCACGCAACCATCCGGATCACCTTCTGTCAGAGCTGCTGCCTGCCAGTCATACCCTGCGGGATTTCCCTTAAGATACACAGTCATCGCCTGTGCCTGCCGGTTTCCTTCTTTCGCAGAAATCTCCCTCAACCCTGCATCTGCATAAAAACATACATCATAAGGCTTCTCACTTTTTCTTTCCTGCTTCAGGATATTTTCTGCTCCTTTCCTGTCAGGATAAGCTGCGGACAGAAACACCGATACTGCTGTATCATTTCTGATCTGCACATAATTATAGACTCCCAGAAAATAAATACAGAAAATGATCAGCCACACAGTCAGAGTACCAGCTTTCCTTAAAAAGGCACTCTGACTTCTGACACTCATTCCTCCAGCAGCCTGATCCGGCTGCCGCTGCTGATCTCTCTGTCACTGGAAGTCACGATTTTCTGGTCACTTGATAAATCCCCGTTCTCCAGCGCAGCAGTGGAAGAATTTTTATCTTTCACATTCACATACGTTTTTCGCGCTACCAGTACCTCACCCAGGACGGTGTTCTGTGTATCTGTCACATAAACATAGTATCTGCCATTTTCCTCATACAATGCGCTCAGCGGAACACAGACATTAAAAGGACCTGCATCCTGAGAAATTGTAAATTCCGCAGTATCTCCTATGGAAAGAGTTCCCTCCGGTACCTGTACAGAAAGAATGTACTGATTTTCATTACTGCTGTCCTCTTTCACAGACTCCACTTTCGCTCCTGTAATCTCTTTTTCATCCGCACCTTTTAAAATTACCTCTCCGCCACTCTTTATGTATTTCAGATCATCTTTGCTGACCTCTGCCTGAAACCGAAAGGTTCCTTTGGATTCATAAAGGACAACCGCAGCTTCCGCTCCTGTCTGGCTTCCTGTCACTGCACTCAGACTCTTTATCACACCATCACAGGGTGCTTTCACTTTTCCCTTTCGTGCCAGCACTTTCTGCAACGTTTCCAGATCTTTCTGCGCAGTCTCAAGTTCCGCCTGCGTATTCTCCAGCGTGGAATCCGAAGCATCACCGATCTGCGTATCCCGGATTGCCTGCTCTGCTGACTGAAGTTCTTTTCTGCGGCTGAGCATGGCTTCATTGACCGCCTCCTCTTTCGCCCGGATATCATCAATCAATGCCTGCTCCTGAGAATTGTCCTGCGCATTCGAATTGTCGCCGTTTCCTGATGTATTTTTATTCCCTTCGCCATCTGTGCGATCCGTATTTCCAGAATCATCGGAGTTCTCCGGATCATCTGTATTCCCGAAATCGTCTGTATTTCCCGGATCATCAAACTCGCTGGAATCACTGAACTTCTCCTCATCCGGTATCTTATCCTGTACGTCATTCTGAGCCGCATCCCGCTGTGCGTAATAATCCTGAAGCTTCTGTCTGGCTATGGCTGCCTCATTCTGTGCCGCCTGCACACTGTAATTTCCGCTGGAAACCGCACTGTTATAATTTTCCTGTGCATCTGAAAACTCATTATTTCTCTTCTGCTGATTCACAGACTCTGCACTGATCAGATCATTGATCTTCCCCTGCAGAACATCTATGGCATCCTGTTTTTCCTTTATGGTTTTTTTTAGATATTTTACAGAAAACTTCAGCAGCGCATCCCCTTTTTTCACATTCTGTCCTTCCTGCACATAAACCTGCTCCACCTTCTGTCCCTCCTGGGTAAAAACTGCCCGTTCTCTGGTTCCCATCACTTTACCTGTGCCGGTCACCTCATGCGTGATCACCTGATTCTGAGCTGTTTTTGTCTCTACCTGTACTACATTCACCGAATCTGCCGCCCTGGACAGAAAAGTAAACAAAAGCATCAGGGCAAAAAATCCTGCCAGAATTTTTATCAGTTTTATTTTCTTCATAGATAAATCCTCTCGTTTCTGTCGCTCTATTCCTTGATTGCCGTGGATATGATCCCTTGTTCCAGATAATCCTGCCCTGCCAGAAAAACGATCACTGCCGGGATCAGAACCAGAACAGATACCGCAAATGCCTTTCCTGTCTGGGAGATATCGATCTGTGGAAGGTACAGAGACAGCGGCCACAGACTTTTGGTCTTCAGAAATGCCATTGGCTGTTCGATCAGATTCCAGTATTCCAGAAATCCCAGAACCAGTGCCGAAATGATACCCGCAGAACCCAGAGGGATTCCGATTCTGATAAAAATAAGCAGCTCACCCGCCCCGTCCAGCCGCGCAGATTCCATCAGTGCCTCCGGAATACTCTCAAAGAAACGATACATGATAAAAACCGGAAACGTGGAAAAGGCCGCCGGAAGAATAATCCCCCACAGATGATCCAGAAGTTTCATCTGATCCAGAACCAGATAATTACTGAGCATCATTACCTGAAAAGGCATCATCATCAATGCCACATAGATCATAAACAGCAGATTTTTTCCCGGAAAACGATATCTGGCAAATCCCCACGCTGCCGGTACTCCCACCAGGATCTGCCCTGCCAGAACTCCGACAGTAATCTTTACGGAATTCCAGAACATCACAAAAAACTCCGGAGAATCCAGCAGGACTTTCACATAGGATCTCAGCGTCGGATAAAGCGGAAGTACTCTCCAGAATACATAACTGACTGCCTGACCGGAAGCAGATCCACTGTCTGCTGTCAGTACCGCCCCCAGAAGATCATTTAATTCCTTCTGCCCCATCAGTGATCCTGTAACTGAAAAAAATACCGGAAATATTGCCACCAGTGCAAGGAGTACAAGGAGGAGGCTTCCTATCTTCCTGATACGGAATATCTGCATAACTTTTCTCATTCTGCCCCGCCTTTCCCCCAGGCTTTCCACAATCCCAGGATCAGCAGAAAGATCACCAGTCCGGTCACCACTGCCGCAGCCGACATCTTATCCAGCGACAGGTCCCTATACCAGTTGTTAAACAGATGCTGAAGCAGATACATTTTTTCCTGCGGATAATCACCGGCCACCAGATATGCCTCACGGAAAACCTTAAATGCATTGAGTACAGAAAGTACCACGATCGTAAAAAGGGACGGGAGCAGATTCGGGAGTGTGATCTTCGTAAAACATTTCCACTCCCCTGCCCCGTCCACTTTTGCTGCCTCGTAAAGTGCCGCCGGAATGGCAGACAATCCTGCCATCCAGAGCACTACATCATATCCAAGATTTCTCCATATATAACTGATCACCAGTACATAAAAAGAAGCACCTGTATTCATCCAGTCAGTCGTCTGAACAGATAACATATGAAGCAGGTGATTCAATAAGCCCTGATCGTCAAAAAGCAGTCTCCACAGAAGTACCACTGATGCTACAGGGATTGCCATTGGCAGAAGAAAGAAACTTTTCAGAATCTGCGTAAATCTTTTCTGCCCTGCAAGCAGGACTGCTATGATCAGAGACAATACCACCAGCAGCGGCACACACACTCCGAAGAACCGAAGTGTGTTGCCTGCTGCCAGACGAAACGCTTTGTTTGCAAATATCGTCCTGTAGTTCTCTATCCCCACAAATTCTCCATTCACTGCCCCGCAAAAAGATCTGCGGATCACATCCACATACGGGATCAGCCAGAAAATGCAGACACCTGCAAAACTCGGAAGAATAAAAGCCAGACCTTTTTGTGTATTTCTGAAAGCTGCACATCTTCTGCGATTTCGTTTCCGACTAAACAGCAAATCTGATTTTGCGTTCCGTTTCTCTGTTAAAGATAAGTGTTCTTTTAAATTAATCTTCATTCTCTTAAACTCCCTTACCTTGCAGTATTGGGTAATCAGCAGCAGACAGCCGCTTATTCAGATAAATACAGATTTACTTCCTGCATGATCTCTTTCACAGCATCATCCAGCCCCGTTTCTCCATTGAGGTATTTCTCACCGGATTCCGTTACTGCATTTCGGATGATCTGATTACTCTTTGCAGGTACAGTAAGTGTTTTTCCCAGATCCATGATGTTCTGTATTGCTTCATCTTCCGGAATGATCTCGTCCATCTCAAGCTGTTTGGTATTACCATCTCCCGTATCATAAGAGGTTTCGATCGAGCCAATGGTATCTCCACTGGATTTTCCCATTTTCCAGTAAGCCATATCTTCATAAACCTTGCTGTTTACAGCCAGTCCTTCATCATTGCTTGCTCTCTGGGATTTCTCTTCAAACAGGAACTTTACGAACTTCTCTGCCGCTTCTTTTTCAGATGTCTTTGCACTGATTCCCACAATGCTCCTTGGATAGAAACAATTCTCGCTTTGTCCGTTCAGAAGTCTGTAATCCAGATCCGGATCTACTTTTTTTGCAGAATCCAGATACACCAGACCCTCCGGTGAAAGCAGACCGCCTGCCGCCACTGTATTGACTTTTACAAGCAGATCCGTTATCGATCCTGCAATATTTGTATATCCGGAACGATCTGAATTCGCCCAGTCATCACCCATCTGGTAAGCTTTCTTTGTCTCTTCTATCGCATCCTTCTGAGTCTGCCAGATCCTGTTTACCTGCTCCAGATATTCTTTCAGTGCATCTTCTTTGAGGGTTCCGTCCTCGTTCATCCATGCCGATGTACTATTGTCTATGGTTCCCTGTATCATCCCGGACGGTGATATGGAAAAAGAGCTGAAAAATTTCAGTTTTCCATAGCTGTCTTTCTGGCTTTCCGCTGCATCAGCCTCTGTTGTCAGATCCGTAATTCCGGCGATGATATCCTTATTTCCCTCTATCATCGGAATGCCGAACTTGACAGGCATGGTATAAATGCTTCCATCCTCTTTTGTATATGCATCTTTGATATTTGGCAGGATATCTTCGTCTTTTAATACCCCGCTTAAATTCTCCAGCATTCCTCTCTCTATATAGGTATCCTCTGAAATTCCATCCAGCAGCAGAACATCCGGTCCTGTTCCGGCCATGATCTCTGTATTGAGCACTTTCAGCGCATCCGTATCTGTGACGGAATCATCTCCTGACATTCCCGCCTCAATATTCACATAAATATCCGGATATTTTTTCTGGAAAAGCACTGCTGCCTGTTTTATGAAGTTACTGTCTTTCAGGGAATAAACTGTCAGCTCTGTATCCGGTGTCGTTGGGGTATCTTTGGAATATACATAGGAATAAATTCTGATATCCTCGCCTGCATTACAGCCCACATAGAAATTTCCATCGCTGTCCTGTCCCCATGCTACAGTTTCTGTATCCGGTGAACTGAGCGAATTCAAGGAACCATCGATTATCTGTTCCACTGTGCTGCCTCCCAGAACATATCTGTAAACACCGGTATGATCAATATAAAAAAGGCTGTTATCCTCATCTCCCTTTAAGAACATAAGCGGAAAACTGCTGGTTGTTGTCCAGTTGACATCCTGCTCATCAGACTGAATCTGCTCTGTAAGCGCGCTGATATTGTCCAGTGGTTTTCCAGTATCCAGATCATATCCGTGAAGAGTCTGATCCTGAATGGTAAACAACATTTTTCCTGCTGTTCCGATAAAATCAACACGGATTCCTTCCTCATATCTTCTCACCAGACTTCCATCTGAAGGATTGATCTCTGCTACGCCATTGCCGGGATCTACGATAAGAACTGTCCCATTCTCTGTGAAACATGCCTGAAATGTATAGGAAGACTGAATCGTATCTCCGGTATCAACTTTCTGTACATTTCCATCAGGGGAAAGATAGAAAAATTCCATTTTCAGGTTGTCATACGCAGAATCCTCTTCCCCACTGTCGGCTGTTGTCTGTGCATTTTCATTGTCCCTGTCAGGAGACAGATCTGCCCCGACAAATATACTTCCATCCGCTGCTGCAGAGACAACGCTGATATATTCTCCCAGATTCTCCTTAAGCCCCAACAGTTCTTCCAGACTTTTTCCATTCGTCCAGGTTTCTCCATTATCTGCAGAATCTGCTGCATAATAACAGTTATCTGCTGTACTGTGATAAACCATGCGCAATGCACCTGAGTCGAGTACTTTGACATCTCTCAGAAACTGGCTATTTTCAGGTACTGTAAGATCATTTTCCAGAAAACGTCCCATTGCTTTTGTGCTCTCATCTTTTGTTTTTTTACCATCTGAATTGTCAGTATTTACATTCACAAGATCTGCTGTATCTGCATTTCCTGCCTGATTGCTGCTTCCTGTTTTTCCTTTGCTTCCGGAATTTTTTCCATCTGCACCGCCACATCCGGCAAACAGGCTGCCGGTAAGTGCGATCACTCCGGCAACGGCGATTCCCTGTTTCCATCTTTTTATTTTTCTCATATCAGGATATACCTCCATGTTTTTATTTTCTTTCTGTCCCTCTCAGGATAAATGGATTGTAACAGGCAAATCTCTAAACTTTCTCTAATTTTCCAGCCGATATCCAATTCCCCGGACGGTTTTCAGGTTCAGTGTACTTCTGACACTTTTTAATCTTCGCCTCAGAAAATGAATATAATTATCCAGATTTCCATCCTCCACCTCTCTGTCTGCTCCCCAGACACGGTTGAGGATCACCTCTCTCGGAAGTGTCTGACCGGCGTTTCGAAGCATCAGCTCCAGAAGTGCTCCTTCCCGTTTGGAAAGGGTACATTCCTTTCCGTTTCCTTCCAGTCTGCCGCTTTCGGGATCAAAAATAAGATCTCCGAGCGATAATACTGCCGTGTTCTCCCATCTTCCGGGTCTTCGAACCATGCACTGTATTCTTGCCAGAAGTTCTTCGAAGGCAAACGGCTTCACCATATAGTCATCTGCGCCGCCTTTCAGTCCAGTCAGTTTATCCTGTAATTCTCCCAGTGCAGTCAGCATGATCACCGGTGTGGAAACATGATTCTTTCTGGCTTCCTGCAAAACAGTGATGCCATCCATGGACGGGAGCATCCGGTCCAGAATCACCAGATCATGGCTTCGTTCTTTCATATAATAAAGCCCTTCTTCTCCGTCATCGCAGATATCTGTCTCATAGCCTTCTTTTTCGAGCTGAAATTTCATGCTCTCTGCCAGTTCCCTGTCATCCTCTATCAGTAAAATTTTCATCTGTTTTCATCCTCCTGATCTTTCATTATACATGAGTTTTCTCTAAATTGTCTCTATACACGGTTACAGGAATTTTTTTAGAGATTATTTACAGGTTTTCATGATACAATTACCATACAATCTCATAAAGGAGTAAATATTTCATGTTTCGCAGACTTCATATTCAAATGACTTTTTTCTCTGCTCTGATCATCGGCATCGTCATTTTTATTATGACAACTGCCTGTAATTTCATCGCAGAAAACAGCACACGCCAGAATGCGTGGAATACCTTTCAGAACAACGCCATCTCCTGTATCTCTCATCTGGAAACGCAGAGTATCATCAGCAGTGACTGGATTTTGCAGGCAGAAAAAAATTATGATATTTCCATGGATATCAGAGACAACGGAAATTCTCTTTATCTGAAAAAACTACAGACGGATTCTCTGGATGAAACGATTTTCCGGAAGGCAGAAGAAATCTCTGCTGCTTCCTATGCACTTGATCTTTCCAATCCCGGTGCGGTCAGTAAACTGACAAAACGGATCTTTTTTCAGATGAAAGATTTCTATGTTTCCACTGCTCTGATCCCCAAGAGCCACGGAACCGTCAGTATGATCATCCTGTATTCCCTGGATTCTGTAAAACACAAGATTCTGTTACAGAGACTTGCATTCTCCGGCGCAGCTTTTCTGGCAATTCTGGCTCTGAGTATCTGTTCCTGGTTCTTTACCGGAAGAATGATCACTCCCCTGGAAAAAAGCAGGCAGGAACAGACCGAATTTATCGCTGCTGCCTCCCATGAGCTTCGCTCCCCTCTGGCAGTAATCCTGTCCGGAATCTCTGCCATGAAAAAGGCAGATCCGAAAGAGCAGGGACATTTTCTTTCAGTCATAGAAAAAGAAGGGACACGAATGTCCCTCCTGATAAATGATATGCTCTCTCTGTCAAATGCAGATAACCATTCCTGGAAAATGTATCCGGTTTCCTGTGAACTGGATACTTTACTTCTGGATACCTACGAAAAGTATGAACCCCTGATGCAGGACCACCATATGAAATTTTTCATTGAACTTCCGGAAGAGGAAATCCCTCCCTGTCCCTGTGACCCGGAAAGGATCAGTCAGGTGCTTGGAATTCTTCTTGACAATGCCATCAGTTATGTCCCCGCAAACGGGAAAATTGTTCTTTCCCTTTCACAGACCGAAACGCACTTTCTTATCCGCGTCAAAGACAACGGACCCGGTATTCCGGATTCTGCCAAGACTTCTGTTTTCCGGCGTTTTTACCGGGCAGATTCTGCCAGAAATAACAGGCAGCATTTTGGTCTGGGACTGTGTATTGCGTATGAGATCATTTCACTTCATAAAGGAACAATCTCTGTACTGGATACCCCGGGCGGTGGTTCTACTTTTCAGATTTCTCTGCCGTTGGAATAACACAGTAATTTTCTGTAACATAAAAACCGGAACGAACATACGGCCTCCCCGCATATTCGTTCCGGTTTTCTAATATTCATTCCTCTGATGAATTCATAGGTCGAGTAGGTGCACCCCTTACGGTCGTACACCCCCCTCACAGAACTCCGGACGTGCGGCTTTCCCGCATCCGGCTCTTTGCGAAACGAATCGTTCACATTATCATTCGTATATATTGACATATATCCGGGGTCTTACCAGTGGATAGCTGTTATCCAGCATATTTAGAAATTCTACCCAATTATAGCTTTTCTTCTGGCTTCTCCGGTTCAGACAATAGAACAGGCTTCTCATGATGTTATATCGGAATGCCGTTATACTTTCTGTATTGTCCGTAATTCCATAGTAATGGTAATAACCAGTTAGTATCTGGTTAAGTTTTGCAATAATCTCTTTTAATCTGCATGTTCTCATCTTCACTAGTGTACCGACAAGTTGATTTCTAATGCAAAGTTATTCCGAGTCTGACTCATTTTTATGAGTCAAACTTTGGATATAAAGAACGGAGTTTTATTCTTGCATCTTCAGCAGTAAAATGCCAGTTAACACTCCGTTTACTCATGTTTCGTCTGCTTTCCCATGCAGAAAGTTCCTCTTCCAATTTATGGATATCATCAATCCTTCGGTCAAGACACTGTCTTGTCATTGCATTTAATTCGATTTCTGCAATGTTCAGCCAGCTCCCGTGTTTTGGTGTATAGTGGATCTCAAGCCGTTTTGCCAGTTCATAGGCTTCTTCTGGTGGGAAAGTCTGGTAAAGGGATGCTTTTGTATGCGTATTTAAATTATCCATAACCAGAATGATCTTCTCTTTTTCCGGGTAAACCTCTGTCAGCAGATAACGGATCTGCTCCGCCCATTCTTTTCTGGTACGGTGTTCACATACTGCAACATGGCGATAATCTGCCAGAGGTTCTGTGAAAATAAAGATACTTCATGTCCCACAGCGGATGTATTCCGAATCTGTTTTCCGGTTATCTCCAGAACGCAACGGTAATGGTTCCCTGGTTTCTCCAAGAAGCTGATACGGTTTTTCATCCATACAGATAACAGGCACATTTTCATTATATGACAATTCATAGATATGTAGGATATCCTCCATACAGGCTACAAATGCTGCATTTTCTTTAGGCGGGATGCACCAGTATTCATTCCTGTGAGGCTGAAGTTCATTTTTTTTAACATCACACGGATCGTTTCTTTGCTGACAGGCTCTGCAATCCCTTTTTTATTTACTTCTTCTGTAAGCAGTTCCAGCGTCCAGCGGGAATAGCCGTCCGGTGCTTCTCCACAGGCAAGCTGGAGAACATGAGCTTCTAACTCTCCATTTACTTTATGTGGACGCAGAGAAGAAGGATTATAATGATGGGAAATGGCATGTTCCAGTCCATTTTGAAAATAATCGCGTGCAGTTGCTACAATGGTTGTTACCGTTGTGTTTAATGCGGAAGCAATCTGTCTATGATTCAGATTGGAATTTTTCTTATCATCCAGTGCCAGAAGAATCAGGACACGTTTGGAAACACGTGCTGAAAGTTTGTTATCTTTGCTCATTGCCTGCAGCTTGTTTTTCTCTTCCTGACTAAGAGAAACTATATATTGCGTATGATGTCCCATAAAAAACTCCTTTTTGATAAATGAATTTGGATAAATTTATGGTAACATATCTTGCATTAGAAATCAACTTGTCGGTACACTAGTCAATAAAATAACAAATTACATATAATCAAACTTCTTCCGAAAATACATTTTGAGTAACATGATTCCCGTATTGACAAATCCGAATAACAAGATCAAATTCACAGGTAAATATTCTCTGATTGCGTCTCCAAGCACTGATATACCTGAAAGTCTTCCCACCAAAAACATCTGTGAAATCTCATCACACATTTTTTCATATTGTTTTATACCTTCTGTGATTATCAAGGTTACAATTGCCAATATGAAAAATACAACTATAATTGCCAGAATCCTGATAATCCATGTTCTTCCACCTGTATATGCTATTTTCTGTTTGAATGCGTTATCATAGGTTGGGAACACTAACCATTCACAAAATCGAATATTGGCTCTTTTGGAATATACTATAAATAGGCAAAAGCCTGACGATCAACGCGGAGCTATGCCATTATTGGAGGTGTAAAGAGTGAATGACAATCGAAAAAACTCTCTTTGGATCCATTGCCCGATTTGCGGAGGAAAAACGAGAACAAAAGTATATGACGATACTGTTCTCGTAAAGTTTCCGCTGTACTGTCCGAAGTATAAGAAAGAAATAAAGATAGATGTAATACAACAAAAAATGGTGTTAAGCAAATAAGCGATTTTATCCTGCAATCTTCCAGTTATCGTCCTTATGAAACACAAGCTCATACTGTGAGATTTCTGATTTCTGCAATAAATCCTCAACACCGCCACAATAGAGAATCAACTCTTTATAAGCCTGCTGAACTTCTGGCGATAAATTCATATAAGCAAAGTACAGCTTGTTTAATCGTCTGACAGAAGTTGTCCTTACAATGTCGCCAGCAAAAGGAAGTTTCTCTTCCATCGTAATTCAGTCCTTTCTTTTTAATTTTGAGTATGAAAAAAGCAGTCGATCATAAATGAAAGACTGCTTTAAATCATATCCTTTACTACCACATTTACAGGCACTTTCCCGGCATATTCTTGTTCCAGTTCCTCTGCCAAATATGCATCGCTCATGCAGTGCATATCAGAAACACCGTCACGAATCAGCTGATAAACCTGGGAATGATAAAAGAAATCCAATGCCGCATCCAGTGAGAGCCCCTGCTGTTTAGCAAAGCATTCAATAACACGGCTATATTTTTTCTGAAGCAAAATCGGATTCGCTGTCATAATGTTTCACTCCCTTCAAAATGCAATAAAGACAATGCTTTTTCTGTGCGGAAACTTATTTGCAGATTCGGCTTTTCATAACGCAGGCGATTGATAGCTTCCGTCTTATCAATCAGCCCGTCAAAGAACAGCTCCACAGTATTGAACACCTTATCATTGGCAACACCACCCACAACCAGGTCGTAATCGGTCGAATCTTTCCCGCTGCGGCAGTTCAAAATAAAATCCAGCCATTCTTCGGAATAAGAATCGAATTTCAGCATTTTCAGTTCAGATTCCCGGCTTTCATCGTATTCATACCGGGAAATAATACCGTCTTTCCCACGACGTTTGAACTTGCCGCACCACTTTGCAGCCTGTTCATATAGCGGCGTGGCATAAAAGCCACGCCCGAAATCCACATTGGGGCGGGAATGAGCTAAATCTGGCTTAGCAATCTCTAAAAAAGAACCATGATAGAGAATCATACTTCTACACCCCTTTCTTTCATCACGTCAAGGAGGTCATCAACAATATATTCCCTGCTCTGGGTATGCAACATTTCATATTCTGGCACAATGTAGCCGTTCAAAATATTACTCTGTTCGGTAAATGCCTGATAAACACGCTCTGCATTCACACCCAGCTTTGCCGCTACATTTTCAATGCAAAAAACAGCAAACTCCAGCTCACTGGAATTTTTGATTTTTTCATCTGTCATAATCTACAAGCCCTCCTTCGGAATCACTGTTCTCCATTTGAATACTTTTCTCCGTGATATGTAAAAGTTTCACCTCGATCTTATTTGCTTGAAATATCTGTTCATATGGCATTTATCATCATATCACAAAAATGTGTTTCAAACAATCTAACGTCATAATTTATTTCTATAAATGCGTTATGTAATAGTAAAATACCACAAAAATCGAATGCAAATTTTGTAACAGGTTATGCGCTTAACCATTGTAAATTCCACATTTACAATGTACCATATAATCATAATATCGCAGAAGAAGGAATGGAAATGACACAGAACAGAGTTAGAAAGGAAAGAACATTCAGATTCCAGAGGATATCCAGATCATCGGCTTTGATGATAACATGGCAAGCAGGGAAAGTAACCCTTCCCTCACAACGATTCATCAGGAAGCAAACTTAAGGGCGAAAGCGGCAATTGAATGTTTGGAGGCAATGCGCGATGGAGCAGAATATAAGACAGAAATCGTGTTACCGGTTGATTTAATACAAAGGGAAAGTACGAGGAAATTATAATGTCAAAATTTATGAAATCATTGTGTAAAATAGCAATTCCTGTCACATTGCAAAGTATGCTGCAGGCATCATTTTCAATTGTTGACCAGATCATGATTGGACAGTTAGGGGAGACAAATATATCAGCAGTTGGATTATGCGGTAATTTTTCACTGATTTTTTCAGTGGTGATTGGTGCGGTAAGCACGGTTGCCGGGATATTAATTGCACAGTTTATCGGTGCACAGGAAACAAAAGAGGCATGGTGCAGTTTTGATGTGAGCCTCATATGCGGAATTATGATATCAGCATTGTTCCTGCTTGCAGCCGGAGTTTTTCCGTCGCAGATTCTTGGATTATATACGGAAGATATGAGTATTATAAATACTGGTGCGGTTTATTTTAGAATTATTTGGTGCGGTAACGGTATCGGCTTTGCTCATTCTTTTGGCTGAAGTATATACCGGATTATATCGTGTTGATGACAGCGTAAAAGATCTTGGAAAGACACTGCTTATTGTATTTGCCTTGTACGCTCCGGTCAAGGTGGAAAATATGATACTTGGCGGAGGCATTATAAGAAGTGGCGGTAACACCAAAATCATTATGATCATTGATATTGTTGGCACATGGTGTATCGGAATTCCACTGTGTCTGCTTGCAGCATATGTATTCAAATGGGGAATTGTTGGTGTGTATACATTGCTTACCACAGAGGAATTATTCAGGCTTGCTGTATCGTTAATTGTCTTTAAAAGACGTAAGTGGATAATTAGTTTGTGCTGAAAAAGCACTGTAAAACCAATAATCCAACGGTTTTCAGTGCTTTTGGATATTCCCCAACTGTGTATTATTTCTCAACGCGCCAGTTTCCAGCTTACCGCCTGCTGCCTTGTATCCACAAATCTCTTATAGATACCTTCCTGCTTCATTAGCTGCTCATGTGTTCCCTGCTGCACAATTTTTCCTTTGTCAACAACCACAATCTGATCTGCATGTCTGACTGTTTTTAGTCTGTGGGCAATCATAATAATCGTTTTTTCCCTTGTAAGTGCATCTACTGCATCCATCAGCTCCTTTTCATTCTCCGGATCAACATTGGCCGTTGCCTCATCTAATATAACGATTGGCGCATCCTTCATGATCGCTCTGGCTATGGAAATACGCTGCTTCTCGCCACCGGAAAGTGTGGCGCCGCCTTCTCCGATTACTGTGTCATATCCATCCGGAAGTTTGCTGATGAAATCATGACAGCATGCTTTCTTCGCCGCTTCCACCACTTCCTCATGGCTTGCATCCTGACGTCCGAATTTAATATTATTCTCAATGGTGTCTGCAAACAAATACACCGTCTGAAATACAAATGAAAAATTCCGCATCAGACTGTTCATGCTGTAGTCCTTTACATTCACGCCTCCAAGCGTCACTTCCCCGGAATCCACATCCCAAAACCTGGCGATCAGATTGCAAAGTGTTGATTTTCCTCCACCAGATGGTCCAACAATTGCTGTCGTCGTTTTTTGTGGGACAGAGAGCGATACATCGTCAATGATCTTCCGTTTGTCATAGGAAAACGTAACATTAGAAAGTCTGATGTCGTAATTCTCCGGCTGAATCTCTTTGCCGTCGATATCCATGGTGTCCAGCTCCAGTATTGCATTTGCTTTATCTACACATACACTTACCACATGTAAAAGGGATGAATAATTTCCTGCGCATTCCAGGCTGGAATAAAGCATAAATGCCGAGATTGTCATACCGATCGCATAGACCGCGCTCATGGTTCCATTGATATAAAAATATGCGCTGCCTGCTACGATCACAGCACCTGTGATTTTTGTTATCACGCTTTGCAGAAAATGATAGGGAACAAACAACATCTCCATCTTTGTATTGACCTTTTCGCATGCTTCATTTGCATCGTTTAATCTTTTTGCCTGTTTTCCAAGCAGGTTGTATGACTTCACCTCTGATATTCCCTGCAGATACTCCATGATCTGGTTTACAAGCTCCGTATCGCATACCACTTTTTGCTCTGAATCTTTTTTACCCGCATTCTGCATCACAGAATTGACCCCAAAGAAAATAAGTACTCCTGCTGCAGCTATCAGTCCGATTCTCCAGTCAAAAATTAACAGCATAAGAATGATCATTGATGTTTCCAGAATTCCCTGCATGGTCAGCATGACCACTCTCGCAGCCACATCGCCAAGTATTTCCATTGTATTGGTCGTAACAGAAGAAATTTCCCCGATACTGTTGGAATTAAAATATCCCATCGGAAGATAGCGCAGATGCTCTGCAATCTTGATTCTCATAAAAGCACTTGCATTATATCCGCCTTCTGTCTGAAGCACTGTAGAGTATCTTTTACAAATAACATCAACTACGATTGCAATGACCATAATCGCAACGGAGCCTCCAATATATTTTCCTGTCGGTTTTCCACTCAGCAAACCGATCAATATGTACATAATGGCCGGAATCTTCATTGCTGAAGCAAGAGCCTCTATGAGTCCGATCACCATCGACAGTTTAAATTTATTACCATTTTCCCTGCCTGAAAAACGAAAGAATTTTGCCAGAATCCCAAACATATCATTCTCCCTCCTTCACAATATCTTTTACAGAAATATGGGCATTCCACATTTCCTTATAAAGCGGGCATGACATCAGAAGTTCCTCATGTGTGCCATGTGCTGTTACATTTCCATCATTTACAATAAAGATCTGGTCACTGTCCTTAACAGTAGAAAGCCTGTGTGCTATTACGATCAGGGTCTTCCCTGCTACCAGCTTTGCGATAGAATTCTGCAGAATCGCCTCATTTTCAGGATCCGTGTAAGCAGTTGCCTCATCAAGGATCACGATCGGAGCATCCTTTAACATCGCTCTTGCAATTGAGATACGCTGTCTCTCGCCACCTGACAAATGCCCTCCTGCGCCTCCTACAACCGTATCAAATCCATTCTCCAGCTGCATGATAAATTCATAACATCCACTTTTCTTTGTCACCTCGATGATTTGTTCATCTGTAGCATCCGGATTTCCCTGCCGGATATTTTCACGGACTGTTTCATTAAACAGATAATTGTCCTGTGCAACATATGCAATTTTCCGGTTAAAATCTGCAAATGCCAGTTCTTTGACATCAACTCCGCCGATTTTGATGCTTCCGGAATCCACATCCCACAGGGATGCAATCAGCTTTGCAATGGTTGACTTTCCGCTTCCGGAAGGTCCTACAATTGCATTTACCGTTCCCGCTTTCAACTCCATAGTTACTCCGTGCAGGATTTCTTTGTCGTGATAACCAAATCTGACATCTTCAAGAGTAACGGAATTATCTTTGGGAACACTTTCACTTTTCTCTGGACGTTCAAGCTCCGGCTGTTCCAGAATTCCTGCCACTTCACCAACAATCACTCCGATCTTGCCAAGATCATCTGTATAGGAACCCACTGTGATCAACGGTCCAACGATTCCAAGTGATAAAATAATGCAGATGACAAAATCTGAAATCGCAAGTGTTCCATTGGCTACATAATGTGCCCCAAACGGCAATACCGTAAGAAGCGTATAAGGTGTAACCACCATCATCAGTCCATGAAAAATCGAGCACCGTTTCATCCAGGAAATAAAGGAATCTGCATAAGCCATAGCCGCCTTTGTAAATTTTGCATAAGAACTTTCTGTCTTTCCAAATGCCTTGATCACTTCGATTCCGTCAATATATTCCACTGCCGCATCATTCAGATCTTTTGTTGTCTGAACCGTTCTCTCGAAGCTTGGTTTATAATCCAGCATCATTCCAAAATAGGAAAGAAATCCCACTATAACCGGCACCAATGACCAGAGTGCCAGTCTCCAGTCTGTCAGGAAGAAATAAATCAAAATCACAATCGGTGCCAGCAGATTGGACGTGAATTCCGGGACAATATGCGCCAGTGTTGTCTCGATACTGTCGATTCTTTCCACCATAATATTTTTAAATGTACCGGAAGGTGTGTCTTTCACATAGCCAAGAGGTACCCGCGCCAGCTTGTCACAGCAGGATTTTCTTATATTTGCAAGTACTGCAAACGTTGCTCTATGTGACAATGCTGTCGAAAGTGAATGAAGCAGTTCTGCAATGATAAACGACAATGCAATCAGAACCGCTTTTGCAAGATATATTTCAAACTCCTTTTCACCATTTAAAAACAGCTTTACTACATCTGCAATAATAAAATACGGCAAAATCTTAAAAATCACATTTCCTATTGCAAGTAACACACTCCACACATAGGCAATTCTTTTTTGTCCGGCCCACGTCAGGATCCAGCTGACTGCCGACTTCTTTTTTTCTTTCACATCTGTTCACTCCTTACGTTCGTTTTATTGTTTCGTTTTATTGTTTTACCTTCTGTTAGTTCGTACTAACCAACATATAATAAAATAGGTGGTTTACTGGCATCAACCACCTGATATTATTATCCTGTCTGAACTTTATTCAGAAATCCAGAACCTGCAACACACATAACCTATTCAGAATTCCTGCATCAGTTATACTGGAAATTCAATATTCCACAATCGTTCCCAGCCACCTGTATTAAATTCTTTCAGTTGATGTACATTTTTCTTTGCAGTCTCCCTGTCTATATCATGCTCAATGATCTGAAATACTGATGAAAAAAATCCCGTATAGATCATATGCATAAGGCTTTCCTCTACAACCGGTATTTTTACACCGGCTTCCTTCATTTTTTCCATATATTTCAGGCTGGACTTCATTTCCCGCTCCACCATATTGTGTATGAATAATTCAAATTTTCCACTGTCTCCGCATTTCAACAATAATCTGAAATTATCATAATGATCATAGATATAATCAACCATCTGCTCCATCCCATCACTGGATGTATCCGACATATTCCTTGTCTGATCACTGGCAGAAAGCTTTTCAAACTCCTCAACGATCTGGTCATAAATCTGATAAATATGTTCCATATAAGGATCCGTCAGTGCATCAAAAAGTGCCTCTTTCGTCGGATAATATTTGTAAAATGCACCAGTAGTAAGCCCTGCATCTTTTACAATATTTCTTAAAGATGCTCCTGTCAAACCATCTTTCAGGAAATGTTTTCTGGCTGTATCTAATATGTTTTTCTGTGTATCTTCTGCTTTCGTCGACATTCTTTTTCGTATCCTCTAAACTTCTTCTCAAAAATATAACAGTGCTATATAGCACTGTTATATTTTAACTCATTACAGGAATTTGTCAAGTCTTAGTGTTTCAATTTTTTATTTTCCGCGTGTATTCAGTTTCCACTCCGCAGATGCTTTCTGCAGTTTTACAAGTCTGTTCTATTCAGACAGATTTTCTTTGCAGAAAAGTTCTATACAGTTCTCAACCATTGTCTGATCATAGTCTGTTGAAATACCTGAGCCAAGCCAGTATTTGCATGCTTCTTCAGATATTGTTCAACCATCCGGTCTAATACAATTGTTCTCGCAATCACACCATAAGTCATAGCGTTATCTTTATCCGCTTTGGAAAAGTCATAATCAAGCTTTTTCACAAGTTCTACTGCAATTTCGTCATTTATTTTAGCATTTTTCTTTCTTGTTTCTTTTGCTCTTGCATACAAGGTCTGTACCATCGTTTCCGGCACACCTGTCACATTCACTTTTTCTTTCATTGTCTGTCGCCTTCCACTGCTTTTTTTACTTCTTTCACCCATTCTGCACTATGGCAGCAAAACAGTTCTTCATGCTGCATGTTGTGTCTTTGAATGTCCGGATTTTTGAAATAAGTACAATATCTCTTTTCGTATTTTTTTCCCATTTTTGTTGCGTAAAACACGTGGATTGTTGTTCCCGGCACATCAATTCCATGCTGGACTTTTGTAACCAAATCCGAATAGAACTGATTATAAATACTCTGTTTTGTAATCCACGGACTTCCTCCTTTACCGATTCCAAACATATTTAAAAATCCATTATATAATTCTTTCTTAGCCCCGTCTGTCTTGTTAAGCTTTTTCTGCATAAATTTCGGAAGAGCACCTGTATGTACCATTTTATACATGAAAGGCACTACCATGGATGCCTGAATCTTTGCCACAAGATTACCTGCTTCATCCATATCGCTGCTCCCAATGATGCCATGTTCTATATGAATTCTTTTTCGCTGAATCAAAAGAGATACAAAACTTCCACCAAGAGAACACCCATACGCTGCTTTAATTCTTCCAACATACTTTTTCCTGATTTCCTGCTCAATTTTTTCACATTCATCTTCCATCGAATAAAATTCTGTTTTCTCGTTTGGATCAAATCCATCATAAGAAACTGCTACCGTATAAAAATAAGAATGTAACCCATCCAGTACATGATCAAAGCTACTATACAGGCAACAGGTACCGGGAAATAAAAATATCACAGGTTTACGATTGTCTCCACTTTCATAAAATTTCATAGCTAGTCTCCTTCAGGCTTTTCTGACAACACAATGCATCCTCATACCTTTGCGGATTTCAAATTTTTCTACTTTTAATCCTACTTTTCTGCAGCATTTCATGACCACATCTCTTGTTGGAACCCGAACATCTCCATGTCCGCATATATTTGCCAGAGGCATTTCCAATGTATTCATCAGCCATACCAATACTTTATTGTCACTGGTCACATCCCGCAGGATCAATCTTCCATTTGGGCGAAGACATCTTTTTACACTGTCAAAAAATGCCTGTGGATCCGGATAATGATGAAAACTCATAGAACAAATAATTGCATCAAATGAATCATTTTCAAAAGGAAAGTTCTCACAGTCTCCTACAACAAACGTTGCATTTGAAATGTTTTTCTTTTTTGCCTGTTCAATCATGGCCGGAGTCAAATCCAGACCTGTATAATGTCGGTCTGGATATTTTTCTGCTAATAAAGAAACCATCGGAGCCGGTCCACATCCAGCGTCCAATAAATCTCTAAATGGCTCTTCCTCTAATTCTTCCAAAATATCCGGATAGTCCTTCTTACACATTTCGTAAATACCCGCATGGTTACTTTCATATCTTCCTGCTGCTTTTGTAAATTCAGCAATTGACAGTTTTTTGTATTCTTCGTTTTTCATGTTGTTTTCCTCAAATCACACCTGCACCATAAACCAATATTTTCATAGAAATCCGTCCTCTTTACATTGTCCAGTAAATCGCTATCATATATGTTAGTTCTATCTAACCTTAATTTTCTAAAAAACCGTGTGAAAACAAAACTGTAATTCCACACGGTTTCTTTTCTTATGTATTCAGTATATCACTTTTATCTGGTTTATCAACCAGATTTTGTCTCAATTTGTTATGCATTGCGTAGCCATTTGGAAAGACCAGTACATCGTTTTCGAAATATACACCAGAGCACATTCTCTGCTCTAATCTCTTGGTGTTAATCCTACATACATATCTTTGTACTGTTTTGCACTCTTTTCCCAGGAAACATCTTTATTCATATCGCGGATCACCATATCATCCCAGGATTTTCTGTTCTCGAAATAGAGCGTCTTTGCTCTGTTGATCGCATCGTAAAGCAGCCCGCTTTCATATCTGTCAAATGTAAAACCGTTTCCTGTATTTTCAAACATATTATAAGGCTGAACCGTATCTTTGAGTCCTCCGGTCTCTCTTACAATCGGAACTGCACCATATCTCATGGCTATAAGCTGTGTAAGTCCACATGGTTCAAATCTTGATGGAACCAGAAGTGCATCACATCCTGCATAAATATTGTGAGCCACATTTTCATTGTAAGCAATATATGCACAGAAATTGCCTTTATATTTGTTTTCATAATAGCGGAATGTATTTTCATACTGAGAATCACCAGTACCAAGAACAACCACCTGCGTATGTTCATCCATAATTCCCGGGATTACGTCATTTACAAGATCAAGACCTTTCTGGTTGGTGAGACGTGAAATAAGTCCGATTACCATCTTATGCTCATCTACATCCAGCCCCAGAGATTCCTGAAGAGCTTTTTTATTAATCTTTTTATTCTTTATCGCTGACTTCTCATCATAATCAGCAGCTAACAGCTTATCAGTTGCAGGATTCCAGATATCCGTATCAATACCATTCACAATTCCCAGAATCTTATTGTTGTGATATCTTAAATGCTCTGCAAGTCCCTCTCCATATTCCTCTGTCTGAATCTCCCAGGCATAGGTGTTACTTACAGTTGTAACTTTATTGCTGTAAGCGATGCCACCCTTTAACATATTGGCATCCAGCCAGTTCTGAATCATGCAGTCCTTATTAAATACATAATCAGGAAGTCCTGACCAGTATTGAATCTTTTTTCTGTCATAAATACCCTGGAACTTCAGATTATGTATTGTGAGTACTGAAATTGCACGTCCTACATCTGTATCCTGAAAACAGGTTCTCAGATAAAGTGGTACTAAAGCTGCCTGCCAGTCATGACAATGTACTACATCAGGAGTCCAGTTCAGATAATTAAGGGCAGCAAGGGCAGCTTTTGCAAAATAACAGAATTTCGGAATGTCATCTATGAGATTCGTATATGGATTTCCCCAGGAGAAGAACTCATCATTATCTATAAAATCATAGACAACCCCATCCTCCTGATATTCCATAATTCCCACATAATACTGCTTTCCATCAGAGCAGAGATTCATATCAAAGGAACCCCTGTATTCCATCTTTTCCTGAAATTTCTGAGGAATACATTTGTATCTTGGAATAATGACCTTAACATCAATGTTTAATTTTGCCAGGCTCTTTGGCAGGGCAGACATTACATCTCCCAATCCGCCGGTCTTAACAAATGGATAACATTCTGATCCAATGAAGGCTACACTTCTTCGCGGTCCCAGATCAGGCTGTCTCGTTGGAATGTTCTGTTCATTCTGTTCAACAGATGGCTCCTGAATAATTACGGCTTGCTTAACAGAAACATTCTCTACTGTTGGAGCAACAGTCTTAACAGCTTTTTGAGGACTGTTTTTTGCACTGCTTTTTACACTGCTTTTTACGCTGCTTTTTACGCTGCTTTTTACGCTGTTTCTTGCATTGCTCTTTGTATTACTCTTTGCATTGTCTTTGGTACTGCTTTTGGTACTGCTTGTTTGAACTGTTTTTTTTCTCATATCATTGATCTCCCTTTTGCATTTTACAAAGTCCGAAATCTATTACGTCTTAACTAAAATGTCCTCCGGTAAGTTCCTGATAAACATTCATTTTGCAGATATTTATCATTTCCTGTTAATCTCAATTATAACACAAAATGCGCAAAGTAACTATCATTATCTGAAATGCCTCCATCACAATACATTATATTTTCTGTTTTTTAAGTCAGACAAAATTTTCCCTGAGTTCTCCTGTTATTGAGTCCATGATAAATCCATAGATTTTAATATCCTGCGGCATCAGCGGATGGTTACGCAGGGCAAATATCGTATCTTCGTGGATTTCCCGATCATTTTAATACGAGATTCTTTAATTCATCTCTCTTTTTTACATGAATCTTGTTAAAGATATCTGTAAGATAATGCTTCACTGTGTTTAGGGATAACCCCATGTGTTCTGCGATCTCCCGGTTGCTCCAGTCCCGGCAGGCCAGCATGGCAATGGAAAATTCCATGGTAGTCAGAGCGTCTGTCACAGGGTTGTCTGATGCAGGATTGTGAACCGCCATCCATCCACGGCTGAAGGTAATAACTGCATCCGATATTTTTCTGTACATCTCCGGATTTTCTTTGCGGATGCATGACTCCAGAAGTCCCTGGAGAAGTCCGTGGAGTTCGATAAACGGCTCGATAAGCTCATCCTTCTCTGCCAGTTTCCATGCAGTGAGTATGGCTTTTTCTGCTTCTGCCTGATTCTTCAGACTGATTTCACACATAGCAGTCACACAGTAAAGATATATCATCCCAACAGGATAAATTTCTTTACAGGAAAACAGTGCCGCATCACAGATTTCCAGTGCTCTGCTGTATTCACCTTTCAGATAAAGGTTATGGGATATCACATAGGCAGCAAAAATTCTCAGTCCCTGAGGCAGACTGCTCATATATTTCTTCATATCAGGCAGTTTCTCTGTAGAGAGATGTAAAAGAACCGTTCCCATATATCCTGCAAATACACAGTATGCTGTATTTCTCTCAGAAGTGGGAGCTTCCATCTCTTTTCTCAGACATTCCCGGATGATCTCAAGGCCACGTTCGGATGCCTTCGCATTTCCCAGTGTAAGATTAGAATACACATAGAGCATACATGCAGACAGCTTCAGTTCCAGCCGGGAACTCATAATATAAATCTCCACCAGATCACTGCATTTCTGCGCCTGCCCTGTGAAATAATAATCTTCCTTTAATACCTTTTAACGATTATCCCCATTCCAGTTCATTCTGTCTGATATTCCATAGTCCTGCCGTGACAGATAAAGAGCACTTTTATCATCTGCATAACCTCGCTCTCAAAAAGAATATCGCAGGCTGCGCCACCTATTAAAACATACTGTTCTTCATAATCTGCAAAGTACTTCCAAAATGTATCTAATCCTTTGACCATACATATTCCTCCAACATCTCATTAATAGAAATATCAACTCGTTCCTCTTCTTGTTCATCTCCTGTCAGTGACAGTACTACGCTTAAAGGATCTTGAAATCCTTTTCCCAGAAAATCAATAAAATATCCCAGTTCCAAGACAACACAGCCAATTTCTTCCAATTCACTCACTTGTTTTTCCGCTTTCACTCCACTATCTTTTAGTTCTTTCTTCGTCACGGCATAAATAGGATAAACATTATCGGACAAAAGAGAATACTCACATAAAGCAGAAAGACCTGCTTTCTTTTCAAATTTTATATCTTCTCTCAAAATAAATCTTCGAATTACCGGATTTCTTAATACATTTTTAATCTGCTGCCATAATTGTTCTCGTTCATCCGGAATATCGATGACTCTTGATTTACCTTTCATACCCAACACATCAATATTTAAATATTCCAGTTCATCAAAACACCGGCTTGCAGATTTTGTTGACACTTCCAATCGTTTCGCCGCATCAGATACTTTTACTTCATTCCATCGTTCATAAATGGCCATTAGAAGCATTTTTTGCGTCAAAAATGAAATCAAATGAACTGGTGCCAGCTCTCTTTCATTTCCTTTACTCAGCAAATATCCAATAAACGGGAGAAATACCTGCTTCCTATCTATTACAAAAGGAATTCCTTCTTCTATCATCTTTTCTTTTATATAAAATGTTGTTCGATCAAGAAAAACTGCACAGTTTAATCCTGTTATTTTTTCCACGCCAGCTCTGTCTCTACGCAAAACAACAAGTCCGATATCATCTTTGGGATGAATAGCCGTCCATAATACACCATTACTGTAAAAATGTCATATCTTCCACGATATGCTAATGGAAGCTTTTTATATACCTCTTTATTCTCTGTCATTATTACATTTTGCCGTAATGTTTTTTCCAAAAATTCTCTCATACTAATCACCTTTTTATAAATGCGACTTTTTTTACGTCACATTTATAATTTCTCATATGTTATTTGATTTTTCAAGTAAAATGTAATTACATAATCATAGACTTTTGAAGGTTTCATACGAATTATCTGATAGAGAAGCGTTTCAGAAGGAACCTGGAACCAAAAAGTGTCCCCGTATAGCAAAAGCAGTGGCAGATATTGCCTGAAAAACCGCCTGGGAAAAAGTTTCATTTTGATACTTTGTATGCTAAAATAAAACATATCGTATCAAATGAGAAGTTTTACAGATGTCTAAAAAAAATATAATCTGAATACAATTTACATCTCTGAGCGTCTGCAGGCACTTGCTGCCTATAGCAATGCTATTAACTATGATGCAGCACTTGCTGTTATCCAAAAGGATGCAGGAATCCTTCTGGCTTCTCTTTCGCCGGAAAAGATTCCTGCATTATTCAAAGACCATATGTTATCCACTGTCAGCTTTCTCTCTCCCTGCAGGCCTATGATGGAAATGATTGAGAATCAGGTCTTTCTTTCACAGAAAATGTATGCAAAAGTGACAGGCAGAAGCGAAACACTTCTGCCTGTCTGTGAGAAAATGCACTATGAAACAATATATCAACCAGATTTATTCCAAGTTGATGATCAACGGTGATACACGCACCAAAAGGAAACAACTGGCAGAGCTGATTTCTTCCATAAACAGAGAATCTGAACTGTAGCAAGAACACTCACAGATTATTTTTTCCTTTGTGGCCTGATCGCCCAAAATACAATATTCATTATGATCACGATCAGCAGAACTGCTGCCATGGACACCCAGAATCCCATGTTAATCCCCAGCCATTCACATGTTCCAAAAAGCTTCATCCAAAGTATTTTCCAGTTCATTCTTTTCACCTCCTAGAGCAGTTCGCCGCAATGGCGTACATATGCTTTTTTCAGACTTGTTGCCAGCATCATGTACAGCAGGATACAGGGGATCAGATATGCAAAGTAGGATGCAGGTAAAGCTACAAGACCAAGTTCTGTTCCCAAAGCAGTAAACGGAATCACTGTCAGCACAGCAATACCTGTCATAGTGAGCAGTGTTACAGGCGCTGACGCACGACTCTGGATAAACGGAAGCTTCGGTGTACGGATCATGTGAATGACCAGAGTCTGGCTCCACATAGACTCCACAAACCATCCTGCCTGGAACGTTCCGATATACTGTGCCTGCATTGCCGCAAGCTCTGCACCGCTGTAATGAGTAACCAGATCATTAAACAGGACTCCCTTTGATACAAATATCGGGCAGAATACAAAATACATGAAAATATATGTGGTAAAATCAAAAATTGAGCTTGTAGGTCCGATCCAGATCATAAAGCTTCCCACACTGGAAGCATCCCATTTCCTTGGTACTGCAATAAACTCCTCATCCACATTATCCCAGGGGATTGCAGTACAGGACAGATCATAGATCAGGTTCAAAAAGATCAGATGCACACTCATCATCGGAAGGAATGGTAAAAGTGCCGAGGCAGCTAATACAGAGAACATATTCCCAAAGTTAGAAGAAGCTGTCATCTTAATATACTTGATCATATTTGCATAAGTTTTTCGTCCTTCTATGATTCCCTGTTCCAGAACCATCAGATCCTTTTCCAACAGAATGATATCTGCAGATTCTTTTGCTACATCAACTGCCGTATCTACTGATATTCCAATATCAGCTGCTTTCATTGCAGCGGCATCATTGATTCCATCTCCCATAAATCCCACAGTATGTCCATTTTCTCTGAGAACAGAAACCACACGTGCTTTCTGATCCGGAGTCAGCTTTGCAAAAACATCCGTAGTCTCCGCTGCTTTCGCAAGCTGTGCATCTGACATATGATCCAGATCAGATCCAAGAAGCATGTTTCGTACCTCAAGACCTACCTGTCTGCAGATAGTACGGGTTACTTTATCATTATCACCAGTAAGGATTTTTGTAATCACACCGTTAGCTTTCAGTGCTTTGATCGCATCTGCTGTGGATTCCTTGGGCGGATCAAGGAATCCAAGATAACCGATCAGCACCATATCACACTCATCTTTCACACCGAAAGCTCCAACAGGAGAAGGATTACTCTTCTGTGCAATGGCAAGCACACGAAATCCCTTGTCATTCAATCCGTCTACTGTTTTCAGGTCATAACTTACGACCTCCTTTATCTGTATTCACACCAAAGGTGTGTATTTACAGTATAAAGGAAATATATGTAATAGAGCCCAATAAGGTGGCTCTGAATTACCGGAATATATGGCTCTCATTCTCCGGAATGGTGGCTCTCAAAGTCCGGACAGGTGGCTCAAAGAGCCCCGGAATAATCAATTCAATGTGAGATAATAGACTCATCACTACATAGTCCAAATAGTTTAGTACTCAACTTTTTAGACTTTATCATAGGAGGTGAGTCATGAAATCTCACACAAGTTTAGTTGCACAGCAAACCCGTCTGAGTGAATGGGCTGATCTGATCAGAGACTGTCAAAACCGTCCGCAAGGAATGAAGATCGATGAATGGTGTCAGCTGCATAACATTACAAAAGCAAGTTATTACTGGAGGCTCCGAAAAGTCCGTGAGGCTTACCTGGAAACTGCGGAGCAGACACAAACATTTGTAGAAGTTCCTTCTCCTGTAATCCATCCGGTAAATATGACATCGGAGCATAAAATTGCTGCTGTGATCAGATGTAGAAACCACCTTACTTTGGAAATCACGGAACAGGCGTCTGCCTCATTTCTAAAAACACTTTTGAGAGTGATCAGCAATGCTCAATGATGGCTCTGGGTTCAAAAAAGTGTATCTGGCGACCGGATTTACAGATCTGCGCAGAGGAATTGATGGCTTAGCCAGGATTATACGTTTTCAGTTCCAGCTGGATCCTTACGATAAGAATACATTATTCTTATTTTGTGGCAAACGCACGGATCGCATAAAGGGACTTATCTGGGAAGGAGACGGATTTCTCCTTCTGTACAAGCGGATTGAAAACGGGAACTTCCGATGGCCCCGTACAAAAGAGGAAGCGCTGGAGATTACCACAGACCAGTATAAGATGCTGATGCAGGGTCTGGAAATCGTTGCCCGACGCCCAATAGAAGAAGTTTTGGATCCTGAATTTTCCTTGTGATTTGTGCAAAACGTAGAAAATAAAATCATTTTCATCCATGTCAGGTTATCCTGTGCGATATAAAATTTAAAGTTATTCACATTCTGAAAGCTTTCTGTGAGTTTCTATATACTCCTGATTCCAAAACTTTTCAGATTGTGGATAACAGTCATAAATATCTGAAATCTAGGCTTTTCTTTTCAGGTATTCATGACTGTTATCCACCGTCAAAATGACGAAGGTGACAGAATTCAAAAATAGTCAAAAACCGTTGGCTCTGCTATAATAGCACTCAGGAAAGTGAGGTTTGGTTATGGCAGTTAAGTATACGGAGGAACAATTAAATAGTGTTGATAAGTCGTTTCTTATCCAGCTTCTTTTACAACAGCAGGAGCAATTGGAAGCCATAACAAAAGAGCTTCACGCATCGAATGGAAAAATGCAGCTTCTGATGGAACAGGTGATCCTTGGTAAGCAGAACCGTTTTGGCAGGTCTTCTGAAAAAATGGAAGATACCAGTCAGATCTGTTTTCGGGAAGTAGATGGAACGATTGTCTTTTTCAATGAAGCGGAAGCTGTCTGTGATCTTAATGCGGCAGAGCCTGAGGATCTGGAACTGAAGTCTCCAAAGCAGCCGAAGCGTAAGGGAAAGAAAGAAGCAGATCTTTCCGGCCTTCCGTTCAGACGGATTGACCATTATCTGTCCGAAGAGGAATTGGAAGCAGAATTCGGTGTCAATGGTTGGAAACAGTTACCGGATGCCATTTCCAGAAAGTATCATTTTGTACCTGCGAAGGTAGAAGTGGAAGAACATCACATCGGCGTGTATGCCAGCAAAACAGATGAACATATGGTAAAGGCGGATCATCCAAAGGCGTTACTGCATGGGAGCCTGGTATCACCATCTCTGGGTGCTGCGATCATCAATGGAAAGTATGTGAATGCAGTTCCACTCTATCGGTTAGAGCAGGAATTCCAGCGTTATGGTCTGCAGGTCACAAGGCAGAACATGGCAAACTGGTGTATACGTTTGGCAGAGGAATATCTATCCATCCTTTATGATCATCTTCATAAAGAATTGTATTTCTATCACGTCATCCAGGCAGATGAGACGCCGGTGCTTGTAAACCATGACGGACGCAAAGCTGGGAGTAAAAGCTGGATGTGGGTATACCGTTCCGGACATTTGTATCAAAAACGGCAGATTGTCCTGTATGAATACCAGCAGACGAGAAATGCATCCCATCCACGGGAATTTCTAAAAGGATACGACGGTATCTGTGTAACAGACGGTTACCAGGTCTACCATACTTTAGAAAAAGAGTTGGAAGAACTGACCATTGCTGGATGCTGGGTACACTGTCGCCGCAGATTTGATGAAGCCTTAAAACTGATCCCAAAATCCTATCAAAAGGAATCCCATGCATTTCTTCTGATGAAACAGATCCAGGCGATCTATCGGGAAGAAGGGAAACTGAATGACCTTTCTTCTGATGAACGGCTTAAGCAACGGCAGGCGGTTATTAAACCGCTTGTGGATGCGTTTTTTGCGTACCTAAAAACTATAAATGTGTCTAAGAAGGATAAATTTGGTGATGCTGTTGGCTATGCGCGGAATCAGGAAAAATATCTCCGGGTATTTCTTACAGATGGAGATGTCCCAATCGATAATAATGCATCCGAAAGGGCAATTCGTGGTTTCTGTATCGGAAAGAACTGGGAGTATCCCAAAGTTTGTGTAAACCTCCAAACTGATGTAAGATAGAATTACT
>ERZ791914.545-NODE-545-length-35319-cov-24.749433_pt1 | contig 35319 bp, 19 predicted proteins | sample MGYA00510140_ERZ791914 | MGnify/ENA primary metagenome ERZ791914 (study PRJEB30046, sample SAMN00792079) | human gut metagenome | study: EMG produced TPA metagenomics assembly of the A metagenome-wide association study of gut microbiota in type 2... | reverse complement strand
CAAAGATACTGATGGAAGGAGTTGCAGAAAATACGGGGATTACCGGAGGCTTACGCAGAAACAGGATGCTGCGAAAGAACGGGTGCGTTTACCGCAACCATTCGTTTAGCAGCTTCATCACTTCTTCTTTCTCCTTTTCGGGCAGTGTGGAGATGCGTGCCAGATGGCTGCCGCCCGGCTGAATGAATACGTGAATATTCTTTTTCTCTTTGAGCCAGGTAACTCCGGCAGCCGTCCAGGGATCGTTTTCACCGTAGATGAATATCATTTTCGGGTCGTTCTTTTGCAAGAATCCCTTAATCTTCCTACTGAGTGTCTTGTCAAAAGGCATATCTTTCAGTTCCTCGGGAAGCATCAGGCGATGCAGGTAGCCTTTGCCGGACTTGATGGAGAGATACTTTTTGAAAGGACGGGTGTCGTAGCCGTAATAGCCCAATTCGCGTGCGGCCTGTACGAAGAAAGAGGCGTTGGTACTGTCGGTTGTGAAATAGGACGGGTCGCTGATGGCCAGCAGGTGGGCTATGAGTTCTGCGTCGGTGGCTGTGGGTAGCGGAATGCTGCCGACGGGAGTACCCCATTGCCAGAGCGCGAATGAATATTCCAGTACCGAATAGTCGTATATCTCTTCGATAGGAGCACGGAACTTATACTCTTGTTCGGTGCAGTATTTCTCGAAAAGGGGGAGTAAGGCCGCTTTGCGTTTCAGGATTTCCAGCTGGAAGTCGGTAATTCTTTTACGGTCTTCATCCGTAGACACTTTTTTGAGGAACGGTTCGTGACGGCCGTCCTCTGTTCCGTAGCAGAGGGGAGCCACGTAAGGAACGGATACATCCACATCGTCCGGATAGAATGTGCGGTAGAGCAGGGCGGTCTGTCCGCCTTTGCTGATACCGGTAGCAATCCATTTTCCGGGATATATGTTTTTGAATGCGGTTGTTACCGCGTGCAAATCATCGGCGGAACTTTCGGCTGTAAGGTATCGCCAGTCTTTGGGTTCGGGAGTGGATTCCAGGAAATAGCGGTATTCCACAAATACCATATTGGCATTGAGGAGCCTGGAAAGTTCCTCGCGATATTGGGGCTTGAGCGCGTAGGCGGCTCCATATCCTTCGGTTATAATGACCGTGGGACGATCGAAGCCCGCATGCGCCACGATAACCCGCTGGCGGAAACTTCCTTTCTTGGGATGCCGGTGGTCGAGCGGCTGGGTGAAATAGGTTACATACTTCTCCGAAAACTCGGTAGATTCCAACGGTTGGGTTTCCGTTATGGCGGAAATCTCACTTAGTTTCTGCTGTAAGCCGGTCTGTGCGGATAAGGATACCGATGCCAGCAAGAATGTAAACAGCAGCAATGCTGTATGGCGTGTACGCAGGTCTTTCATAATGTGTTTATTTGTAATTGGGGACAAAGATAATCTGTTTTCCTCTTCAGGCTGCTGTCTGCCGGATAAAAAAGGGGAAAGAACTACCATCACGGCACTTCTTTCCCCTGCAAACTTAAAACAACCAACAAAAGAAATAGATAATTTCCGGTTTCAGAGTTTGTATGTCTGAAATAGCTCTTTATCTTATAAACAACAGTTCCCTGTATTTCGGTAATGTCCACATCTGGTTGTCAACGATGAGTTCCAACTTGTCGATGTGATAGCGGATTTCTTCCATCATCGGTACGATGTTGTCGTGATAAGCGATGGCTTTGTCGCGTTCACATTCAATCTTGTTGGCAACCTTGCGGGCTTCTATCATGGTATCTACATGTTCCTTGATGAAGGTGGTACGGTCGGCAATCTCTTCGATGAGTTCCAAATTCTTGGCAGACAGTTTTGCAGCTTTCTCTACCGGGAAGAGGTCTTTCATTTTGTAGACATTGTCTATCAAATCCGTCTGATATTGAGTGGCTACGGGAATGATGTGATTCATCGCCAAGTCACCGAGCACGCGGGCTTCAATCTGAATTTTCTTGGTATAGGTCTCCCACTTCACTTCGTTGCGGGCTTCCAGTTCCTTTTGCGTCATTACGCCTACAGACTCGAACATACGGATGCTTTCGGGCTTCAGATAGTTGTCGAAGATGAGGGGTACACTGGTTTCGCAGTCCAGACCGCGTTTTTTGGCCTCGGCTTTCCATTCGTCGCTGTAGCCGTTACCGTCGAAGTGAATGGGCTTGCATATCCTGATGTATTTGCGGATAACGTCGAGGATAGCCGAAATCTTCGGTTCACCCTTCCCGATAAGTTTGTCTACATCCTTCTTGAATTCTACCAGTTGCTCGGCAAGAGCGGAGTTCAGGGCAATCATGGCGCTGGCACAGTTGGCTTCCGAACCTACGGCACGAAACTCGAAGCGGTTGCCCGTAAAGGCAAACGGGCTGGTACGGTTACGGTCGGTGTTGTCTATCATTAGCTCGGGTATCTGCGGAATGTCCAGCTTCATGCCCTGTTTGCCGCTGAGGCTGATGAGGTTATCCTTAGTGCTTTCCTCAATATGTTCCAGAACCTGACTCAACTGCTTGCCGAGGAAGCTGGATATGATTGCAGGAGGCGCTTCATTCGCTCCCAGTCGGTGGGCGTTTGTGGCGCTGGAGATGCTGGCTTTCAGTAATCCGTTATGTTTGTAGACTGCCATTAAGGTATTTACTACGAAGGTGATGAAGCGTAGGTTGTCTTCGGGCAGTTTGCCGGGGGCATGGAGCAGGATGCCCGTGTCCGTACCCAACGACCAGTTGTTGTGCTTGCCGCTGCCGTTGACACCCTTGAATGGCTTTTCGTGCAACAGTACTCGGAAGCCGTGATTACGTGCCACCTTGCGCATCAGAGCCATGATGAGCATATTGTGGTCTACTGCAAGGTTACATTCCTCGAAGATAGGAGCCAACTCGAATTGGTTGGGAGCTACCTCGTTGTGGCGGGTCTTGACAGGGATTCCGAGTTTCAACGCTTCGATTTCCAACTCCTTCATAAAGGCTGCCACACGCGGAGGGATGGCGCCGAAGTAGTGGTCTTCGAGTTGTTGGTTCTTGGCACTATCGTGTCCGGTCAGTGTGCGGCCGGTCATCAACAGGTCGGGGCGGGCGGCGTAAAGGCCTTCGTCAATCAGGAAGTATTCCTGTTCCCAGCCCAAGTACGCCACTACTTTCTTTACGTCCGGGTTGAAGTAGCGGCATACGTCTACCGCTGCCTTGTCCACTGCACGCAGTGCTTTGAGTAACGGCGCTTTGTAGTCAAGAGATTCACCCGTGTAGGCAATGAAGATGGTAGGAATGCAGAGCGTATCATCTACTATGAACGCGGGAGAAGAGGGGTCCCATGCTGAATATCCGCGTGCCTCGAACGTGTTGCGGATACCGCCGTTGGGGAAGCTGGATGCGTCCGGTTCCTGCTGCACAAGCAACTTGCCTGTGAATTCTTCCATCATGCCGCCCTTGCCGTCGTGTTCCACAAAAGCGTCGTGTTTTTCGGCAGTGCCTTCGGTGAGCGGATGAAACCAGTGCGTGTAGTGGGTGGCTCCCATCTCAAGCGCCCATTTCTTCATTCCCGCCGCCACTTCATCAGCAATACTGCGGTCCAGCGGCGCACCGTTGTCAATTACATCAATCAGTTTGGCATATACCTTGCTCGGCAGATACCTGAACATCTTTTCCTTGTTGAATACATACTTGGCGAAGTATTCCGACGGACGTTCCGCCGGGACTGCCACTGCAACGGGTTTCTTCTTGAACGCCGTCTCTACTACTCTGAATCTCAATTTTGACATAATACCTTAGAATTGTAATTGTTGGTTTATAAATATATGATAGAATAAAAAAACTTGTTTTAGTTGTAAGCGGACTCTCCGTGCTCGTAGATGTCAAGTCCTTCTTCCTCCACGCGAGCCGGAACACGCAAGCCGTGTATCTTGTCGAGTACTTTGAAGATGATGAAGCCCATACCTGCCGCCCAAAGTCCGACAATTACCGCACCGAATATCTGTGCTCCGAGGAAGCCCGCACCCGCACCGTAGAACAGACCTTCACTGGTAGAGAACAGTCCGGTAAGTACCGTTCCCGTGAAACCACATACGCCGTGTACGGAAGATGCGCCTATGGGGTCGTCAATTTTCAGTACTTTGTCAATGAATTCTACGGCATATATCATCAGTACGCCACAGATGGCGCCGATGATGACCGCACCCAGCGGAGCAACGGCGTCGCATCCTGCCGTAATGCCTACCAATCCCGCCAAAATACCGTTCAGCGTGAGTGACAGGGACGGTTTGCCGTATTTCAGCCAACTGACGGCCAGGGCAAAGAAACCACCAGCGCAAGCTGCCAAGTTAGTGTTGAGGAATACGAGCGAGACAGTTACCTGATCCTCGGTAGTGGCTGCCGCCAACTGAGAGCCGGGGTTGAAACCGAACCATCCGAACCATAGGATGAACACGCCCAGTGCCGCAATGGTGAGGTTGTGTCCGGGGATGGCTTTTGACCGGCCGTCTTTGCCGTACTTGCCGATGCGCGGACCGAGGATAGCTGCACCTACCAATGCAATCCAACCGCCTACGGAGTGTACAATGGTAGAACCTGCGAAATCGTGGAAGGTAGTTCCGAATGTTTCCGTCATGAAGGAACCTGCTTCACCGTTCATCAGCCATCCACCACCCCAAGTCCAGTGCCCGGAAACGGGATAAATCAGTACGCTGATGAAGATTGTGTAAACCAGATACATGGAAAACTTTGTACGCTCCGCTATAGCTCCCGAAACAATTGTGGCGGAAGTGGCGCAGAATACGGTTTGGAATACGAGGAAACCTTCGGTAGGCAATGAAGCGGGGTCGGGCAGGCCATTGCTATCGAACAACAGGCTCATGAGGTGAGGAGTTCCGAAGAAGTCGCCTAAACCGAACATGATGCCGAAACCTACCAGCCAGTAAAGAAGTGAGCCGAACATGAAGTCCACAAAGTTTTTCATCAGTATGTTGGCGGTGTTCTTGGTGCGGGTGAAACCGGCTTCCACCAATGCGAAGCCCGGTTGCATAAAGAATACCAACATGGCTGCAAGTAACATCCAGACGGTGTTGACACCGGAAACCAACTGGGCGACGGTATCGGTTGCCACACTATCCGCAGCTACGGCGGTTTGTGCATACATATCTGTTGTGAGGCAGCAAGCTATGAGTATAGCAAGGGCCGTACGCAGTTTTGTGAAACTGCGTTTCATATATTTGTCCATAATCTTTTGGGTTTTTAGTTGTACTTGTATTTTGTTTTTCACTGAGCACGCCGCTCAATGAAAATCCTGTGGGTTGAGTGCTGCCGGTTATCTTTCCTGTTCGGCATTATAGAGGGCAATGTCACCCCGTTCTCCGGTGCGGATGCGGATAGCGTCTTCAATGGGGATGACGAAGATGCGGCCGTCGCCGATTTCGCCGGTTTGTGCGGCTTTGATGATAGCTTGTACTGTCTTTTCTGCGTTTTTATCGCGTACAACGATAGAGATGAGGATACGTTCGATGGAACTGGTGTCGTACAGTACACCACGGTAAATACGGGCTTGTCTGGATTTTCCGATACCTCTTACATCGTAATAAGAGAACCATTCGATATCTGCTTCGAGGAGTGAGTCTTTCACTTCCTCGAATTTGGTTTTGCGGATGATAGCTTCAATCTTTTTCATACCTTAAGTGTTTTATTGTTCTTAAAAACTTAATCCTACTACGAAGTATGCTCTTTCCGAACAGGGATTCCAAGTAGCTTTGGCAAAGAGTGGCAGGGAGAATGAATTGGTTATCCTGATATCCTTTGTAGCTCCGAGGCTGACGTCGCATACGGCAAATCCGCTTGCTCCGTAGAAGTCCGTTTCCCATGGAGTGGCGCCTACTTCGGCTGTCCAGTCAAGTCCGCCCAATTTGAACGGAGCGGCTATGGAAATATAGGATGAATAGGCTCTGTCACCATTCTCCTTGACACCGTCGTCTCCGGCAAAGTTGGTGTACCAGTTTACTGCTACCGGTCCGAAGTCGTAACCCACTTGGGCTTCGTACAGGTGGGTTGTATTGTGGGCACCGTAGTGGAAGTAACCTGCTCCGGTATTATACCAATAATCAGTAATTGATACGCTAAAACCACCGGTGGAGTAGCCCAGTGTGAGGTCGAACTCTTTAGCATCGTAACCGTCGGCATCTGTCTTTTCAATACCTACCGATCCCCATGCTTCCAAAGACAAACCTTTATAGGCGATGGATGCGTTGGGTTGAAGGCTTACACCGCCCAAGTCTTGTCCGCGCCAGATGTAGCCGCTTACGATGTCTGCGCCTACGGATGCTTTTACTTTGTCCTGTGCCTTTGCCGTGAAAGGCATTGCAGCTGATAGTAACGTTATTGCTATTACTCCTAATTTTGTGTTTCTTGTTTTCATACCTTCTTACCTTTTTAGTTAGAAAAATTGCGGATGATCAGTCCGGTTCTGTTAGTATAGTATTGTGCTTGAACTATTAAATAGTAGGATGTTTATATTCTTCACTTTTATTTCAGCCAGTTGCGGATGCGTTTTATGGCTTCCACACAGTCTTCGTGTTTGCCGAAAGCGGTCAGGCGGATATATCCCTCACCGCTTGGCCCGAAGCCTACACCCGGAGTACCCACTACATTGGCTTCGTACAACATTTGTTCGAAGAATCGCCAAGAGCTTATGTCGTTCGGGGTTTTCAGCCAGATGTATGGAGCGTTCACACCGCCGTACACTTCCAGCCCGGATGTTTCCAGTCCTTCTTTCATGGTGCGGGCGTTGTTCATATAGTAGTCAATCGTTTCTTTTACCTGCCGTCTGCCTTCTGCGGTGTAGATGGCTTCGGCGGCACGCTGGGTAATGTAGCTTGTACCATTAAACTTGGTGCATTGGCGGCGGTTCCACAGTTTGTTGAGGGAGATACGTTCACCTTCCAGCGTAGCGGCGGTCAGTTCTTTCGGTACTACGGTGTAGCCGCAGCGTACGCCTGTAAATCCGGCTGTCTTTGAGAAACTGCGGAACTCGATGGCGCATTTTTTCGCCCCTTTTATTTCGTATATGGAGTGGGGCACATCGTCCTCTTGGATGAAAGCCTCGTAGGCGGCATCAAATAGGATAAGCGTGTCGTTGTCAAGGGCATAGTCCACCCACTTTTTCAGTTCGGGTTTGGTAAGGGTAGTACCCGTAGGATTGTTGGGGTAACAGAGGTAGACGATGTCGATACGTTTGTCCGGTATTTCGGGGATAAAGTTGTTTTCGGCCGTACAGGGCATATAGGTTACATTGCTCCATTTGCCGTCTTTTTCCAATATGCCGGCGCGTCCGCACATTACGTTGCTGTCAATGTAGACGGGGTAGATAGGGTCGGTTACTCCCACACTGTTGTCATGGCGGAGTATGTCGCCTATGTTTCCCGTATCGCTCTTGGCTCCGTCGTTGATGAAGATTTCTTGTGGGCTGAAATGAACGCCGTGTGTCGCGTAATCGTGTTTGATAACGGCATCAATCAGAAAGTCATAACCCTGTTCAGGACCGTATCCGCGGAATGTCTTGGCATCAGCCATCTCATCCACTGCCTTGTGCATCGCTTCGATGCAAACTTGCGGCAGCGGACGGGTAACGTCTCCGATACCCAGACGGATGACTTCTTTTTTAGGGTGCGTTATCCTGAAAGTATTAATTTTTTTAGCTATGTCCGAAAATAAGTAACTTCCGGGCAGTTTCAAAAAATGTTCATTAACTAATGCCATATCTCTGTTGGTTTAATTATTTAATAATGATGAATTAATAATGAAGAATTGCCATGTGGCACAAAAGCGTATATTCATTCATAATTCTTCATCCGTCTCCATCTCTCCCTCGAACACCTTGGTTGCCTCTCCCGTCATAAAGACGTGCTTGGTGGCTATATCCCATTCAATGGTGAGTGTTCCTCCATCCATGCCGATGATTGATTTTCTTCCGGCACGTCCTGTGAGGAAAGCGGCTACGGCTGTGGCACAGGCTCCTGTTCCACAGGCTCGGGTGACGCCCGAACCCCGTTCCCATACGCGCATCCTTATCTTTCCCTCTTCCAATACTTGGGCAAACTCCACATTGGTGCGGTCGGGGAAGAGAGGGTGATTCTCCAGTTTGGGGCCGATAGAGGAGAGGTCTACCTTCGTAATGTCGTTCACGAAGATTACCAGATGCGGGTTTCCCATGGATACGGTAGTACCCGTATAGCGTATGCCGTCTATTTCGATGGGATGTTCTGTCATCGGCTTGCTCCCCTTGCCGTCATAGTTCACGGGTTCGTCAGACGGAATACCCATGTCAACGGTTACAGTGTCTACTTTATCGCCTGTCGCGTGTAGTTTTAGAATCTTGATGCCGGACAGGGTATCGAGTGTGATTTCTGTTTTGGAAGTCAGCTTGTAGTCATAAAGGTATTTGCCGATGCACCGGCTGGCATTGCCGCACATCTTGGCTTCCGAACCGTCCGCATTGAAAATGCGCATGCTGAAATCGGCTTTGTCGGAGCGCCCTATAAGTACCAGACCGTCACTGCCGATTCCCGTATGCGGTGCGCTCCATTTCTTCGAGAGTTTCTCCGGGTTCTCGATAGGATAGCGGGTAGTGTCTACATATATGTAGTCGTTTCCTGCGCCATGCATCTTGGTAAACTTTATGCTTCTTGTCATTTTGTACTTACTTGGTTAGTTGACTATATCTTTTTGTCTTATTTCAATGCAAATATACGACGTTTTGGATGATTTTTATCTATATTGATATCTGTTTTCTATTTATTTCTATTCCTGCTTTCATTCAGTGCAAATATATATGATTTCCCTTTCAATTTAAAAGTATATGATGCTATATTCGTAAAGATTGTAATATAATGCTCTCGCACTCTTGCGGGGAAATAATAAAAATGATTGTTTTATTCGCTTATTACTACCTTTTTGAAATATAAAAGCTGCTTCATTGTTTTCATAATGAAGCAGCTTGTCTGTAATAACTTTCTAAATGTATTGTAAGCTGATGCTTTTACTGTAATATTTCTTGCAGTTCTACGGGGACGTTGGTAGTGATGAAATCCACACCGTGGTCAATCAACCACTTCATGTCTTTGGCATCGTTTATGGTCCAAGCATTTACTTTCATGCCCAAGTCGTGGGACTCTTTAATCCATTCGGGATGTCTTTTGAATACGCTGAAGTGATAGTCGGGTCCGGCGCATCCCCATTCTTTCAGTTCTTTGGGAGAGAGGTCGCCTTCCAGATAATATACCGGAGTTCCTTTGGGGGTAAGACGGATAAATTCTTTGGTGGCGTGTCGCGAGAAAGCGATGTATTCCATGCGGTTCTCCAATCCCATGTCTTTCACCATCTTCACGATACTTTCTACGGCACGTGTTTCCTGTTCGGGTGTCTTGTGGGATTTCAGTTCCAGAATAAGGCGCGTTTTCAGTTGTCCGGCCTTCTCCAAGTATTGCCGCAGGGTGGGGAGTTGCTCTCCGTTGTCCAGTATGACGGCGGTACACTGTTGTGCGGTGGATTTCTGCATATTCACTCTCTTGAAAGTGCTATCGTGGTTTACTACAAGTTGGTTGTCGGCGGTGAGCCATACATCGAACTCGGAACCGTAACAATTTATGGAGTCGGCTTTCACCAGTGCGGCAATGGAATTCTGTGCCGAACCGTCTGTTTTCCAGAAGCCGCGGTGAGCAATGACTTGGGTGGACTGTGCCTGTGTATAGCCACAAGCGGCAAGTAGCAGGGCGGAAGTGATAATAAGGCTTTTCAGTTTCATGGGCTTTAGAATTAATTATTTTCATCGTTCTTTCGCAAAGGTAGCATAAGCTTACGAATATGAAACAGAAAGTATATTAAAAATCCGTTGCATTTGCCGTGTGGTTACTTTTTTTAAGGTTCAGTCCTTGTAGGCTTCTTCGTGCACACCGGCAACGGCGCGTCCGCTAGGGTCGTTTTTCCCTTGGAATGAGACGTCCCATGCCAATGCTTCGGCGGTGGAACAGGCTACACTCGGTACGCTGGGTACACTGCGGGCGGCACTCTCGCTGGGGAAGTGCTCCTCGAAAATAGTGCGGTAGTAGTATTCCTCTTTGTTCATCGGTGTGTTTACGGGGAAGCGTTCGGAGGCTTTCCGCATCTGTTCATCACTGACGGCAGCGGCAGTGACAGCTTTCAGCGTATCAATCCAGCTGTAACCCACACCATCAGAAAATTGTTCTTTCTGACGCCATGCGACGCTTTCGGGCAGCATATCCGCAAAGGCTTCGCGAACCACTTTCTTTTCAATTTCTTTTCCGGGACACATCTTCGTGGCAGGATTCAGTCGCATGGCTACATCCAGAAATTCTTTGTCGAGAAACGGGACACGTCCTTCCACGCCCCAAGCGGCAAGACTCTTGTTGGCGCGCAGGCAATCGTAAAGGTACAGTTTGGAGAGCTTACGTACTGTTTCTTCATGGAAGGCTTGTGGTGTGGGCGCTTTGTGGAAGTAGAGGTAGCCGCCGAATACTTCGTCCGCACCTTCACCACTAAGTACCATCTTGATGCCCATGCTCTTGATGACACGCGCCAGCAAGTACATGGGCGTGGATGCGCGGACAGTGGTTACGTCGTAGGTTTCGATGAAGTAGATGACATCGCGAATGGCGTCCAGCCCTTCTTGAATGGTGTAGTTTATTTCATGGTGGATAGTGCCGATGTATTGCGCCACTTCACGTGCTTTGATGAGGTCGGGAGCACCTTTCAAGCCTACTGCAAAAGAGTGGAGTTGAGGCCACCACGCATCTGCCTTGTTGTCCGTCTCAATACGTTTTCCGGCGTATTTCTTGGCGATGGCCGAGATTACGGAAGAGTCCAGCCCGCCGGACAACAACACGCCGTAAGGTACGTCCGACATAAGTTGGCGCTGTACGGCGGCTTCGAGGGCATCATGTACGGCAGAAACCTGAGTTTGGTAGGTTGTGGCATTGACGTCAGGGTAACCAGTATGATAGTTGTCTTTTACGGCAAGGTATTGCATCCAGTCGCGAGTGTACCAGCGGTGCATTTTACCCTCACGTCCCCGGTAATAGTGTCCGGGCAGGAAAGGCTCGTACTCGTCGCAGAAGCCTTCGAGAGCTTTCAGTTCGCTGCCGAAGTAGATGCGGCCTTCCTTGTCGCGGCCTATATATAAAGGTATCACTCCGATGGGGTCGCGGGCTATGAGGTAATCGTCCGTCTCTTCATCGTAGAGGGCAAAGGCGAAGATACCGTTCAGTTCTTCGAGGAAATTGATGCCCTTGTCTTTGTAGAGGGCGAGGATGACTTCGCAGTCCGAACCCGTCTGAAAGGTGTACTTTCCGGCGTAATGTGCACGGATATCGCGGTGGTTGTATATCTCACCGTTGACGGCAAGGATTTGCTTGCGGTCGGGCGAGTACAGAGGTTGCCCACCCGATTGAGGGTCGACGATAGAAAGCCGCTCGTGTGCAAGGATTGCGGAGCCGCCTACATAAATACCGCTCCAGTCCGGTCCGCGATGGCGGATTTTCTGTGCCATTTTTAAAGCTTTACTCCTGAGTTCCGGAGTCTGGGATTTTATGTTGAAAATACCTGCTATTCCACACATGGTTGTAGTTGTTTTAGAAGTTGATATCGGGATGATGTTAGTTGTATCGGGTGAGACTGGCAGTTTCGTCCGTTGGAACGGATTGTTTCAAGCGTTGAAACGAGTCGTTTCACACCGGGGGACAGAAAGTTTCATGCGTTGAAACTCTTGGTATCCCTCTTTGAAACTTTTTTCGTTGCCGCAAAACTACCGGTTGAAGTATTGGTCAATCCGCCGGGCTACTTTGCGACCGTCAGCCAGTGCACGTACTACGAGACTTGCACCATTGGCGGCATCTCCCGCCACGAATACATTCTCTGCAAATGTCGGCTGTTCCGGTTTGAGGAAGCCCATAGCCAACAGCACCATATCGGCTTCAATGACTTCTTTCTTACCCGTAGGTTTCATGGTGGGGCGGCCACCGTCTTTTGCCGGAAGCCATTCCACTTCTTCCACTTCCACGCCGCAAACCTTTCCGTTCTTGCCGATGAATCTGTTGGATGCCAGTGACCAGCGGCGTGTGCATCCTTCTTCGTGACTGGAAGTGGTTTTCAGGACAACGGGCCATTGCGGCCAGGGCGTAGCGTCATTGTGGCCTACGGGTGGTTGTGGCATGATTTCTATTTGTGTCACGCTCGTAGCTCCTTGGCGGATGCTCGTGCCGATGCAGTCCGAGCCTGTGTCGCCACCGCCAATGACAAGCACCCGTTTGCCACGGGCATTGACAAGCTGCTCTTTCGGGAATGTCTCTCCGTCGAGGATACGGTTCTGTTGAGCCAGCATATCGAGGGCAAAGTAGATACCTTTCAGTTCACGGCCGGGGATGGTAAGGTCACGGGCAGTGGGAGTGCCTGTGCAGACGGCGTAAGCATCGAAACCTGCGGGCAGCTTCTGCATATCGATGCAGACACCCATTTCAAACCGGATACCTTCGGCTTTCAGTACATTCATGCGACGGTCTATCACTTCTTTGGGTAGTTTGAAATTGGGAATACCGTAGCGAAGCAGTCCGCCCGGCATCGGTTTGGAATCGAATATCGTGACTTCGTAGCCACGGGCATTCAGCCGTGCGGCAACGCTCAGCCCGGCAGGCCCTGCACCGATGACAGCTATTTTCCAGCCATTGCGTTCGGGGCGGACAGGCACGATATATCCTTCACGAAAAGCGGCTTCGGCAATGGCTGCCTCATTCTCGCGGATGGTTACGGGAGCATCGCAGGAGAGTTTCAGCACACATGACTTCTCACAAAGTGCGGGGCAGATACGTCCCGTAAATTCGGGGAAATCATTCGTCTCGTTCAGTACTTGATAGGCTTCGCGCCATTTTCCTTTGCAGAGTGCGTCTTGAAACTCCGGTTGCTTGTTGCCCAACGGACATGCCCAATGGCAAAAAGGTACACCGCATTCCATACATCGTGAGGCTTGGAGCTTGCGGTCGTGACTGTTCAGCGTCTGTTCCACCTGGCTGAAATCTGTGATACGTTCGTGTATCGGACGGTAGCCCGCTTCTTGGCGGGGGATATTTAAGAATGCTTTTGAATCGCCCATGATTGATAAATTGAGAATTAAAAATTGAAAATTAAGAAATAATACTCAGAGAATCGAAAATTAAAAAGAACGTGGAATTTGTAAGTACGCACTATTCTGTATTTTTTAATTCTCAATTCTCAATTTTTAATTTAATAGTCTCTTTGCATATCCGCAATCTTCTGTTGCAGCTTCTTCATCTGTTCTTCTTGCAGCACTTTCTTGTACTCGATAGGGACTACTTGGATAAACTCGTCTACGTAGTGCGTCCAGTCATCGAGTAGGATGCGCGCCAGTTTGGAACCGGTGTAGAGATAATGCTGGCGGATGAGTTCGTGCAACTCCTTGCGGTATGAGGTTTCTTCAATGAGGCTTAGTTCCACCATTTCCATGTTACAGAAGTAGTCGAAGTTTCCGTCTTTGTTCCAGACGTAGGCCACACCACCGGACATACCTGCGGCAAAGTTACGTCCCGTCTGTCCGAGCACCACTACACGTCCGCCGGTCATGTATTCGCAGCAATGGTCACCCACACCCTCTACAACGGCTATTGCACCGGAGTTGCGGACGGCAAAGCGTTCGCCTACGCGACCGTTGATATATACTTCGCCGCTGGTTGCACCATACAGAAGGGTGTTTCCGGCAATTGTGTTCTTCTCGGCCTCGAAGTTGCTGCGTACAGGGGGTAGTACGGCGATACGTCCGCCACTCAGCCCTTTGCCCAGATAGTCATTGGCCTCACCTTCCAGCTTGAAGTTGATACCCGGTACGAGGAATGCTCCGAAACTCTGTCCGGCCGAGCCTTTGAACTTGACGTTCAGTGTATGTTCGGGCAGGCCTTTTGCGCCGTACTTGGCGGCGATAGCGCCGGAGAGCATCGCACCGCAGGCGCGGTCGGTGTTGGCGATGGTATATTCGAGAGAAACTTCTTTCTGTTCGTCTACGGCATTGGCGGCGGCATTCAGCATTTCCACGTCTTTTACGCGGTCGATGCCGTGTTGCTGGTTTATGATGTGGCGGATGGCGGCTCCGTTGTCCACACGCGCCAGTACTTTGTCGAAGTTGATGAGTTGATGTTTCTTGATGCCGTCATCCGGTCTGCGGATGATGAGGTCGGTACGCCCGATGATATCATCCAGTTTTTCCACTCCAATCTCTGCCAGATACTCGCGTACTTCGCGGGCAAGGAAGGTAAAGTAGTTCACAAGGTATTCGCTACGGCCGATGAAACGTTTGCGCAGTTCCGGGTTCTGGGTGGCTACACCTACGGGACATGTGTTTTGGTTACACTTGCGCATCATCACGCATCCCAATACGATGAGGGCAGCGGTGGCGAAACCGTATTCTTCCGCACCGAGCATGGCCATGAGTACTACGTCGCGTCCGGTTTTCAGTTGTCCGTCCACTTGCAGCAGCACTTGTCCGCGCAGCCCGTTCAGTACCAGTGTCTGTTGCGTCTCGCTCAGTCCGAGTTCGGGCGAGATGCCGGCATATCGGATGGAGCTTGCGGGTGATGCGCCTGTACCGCCTTCGGCGCCGGAGATGACGATGAGGTCGGCTTTGGCTTTCGCCACACCTGCGGCGATAGTTCCCACACCGCTTTCGGCTACCAGCTTCACGCTGATTTTGGCTTTCGGATTGACGTTCTTCAAGTCGAAGATAAGCTGTGCCAGGTCTTCGATGGAATAGATGTCGTGATGGGGCGGGGGAGAAATCAATGAAATACCTGGAATGGAGTGGCGCGTGCGGGCAATCACTTGGTCTACTTTGAATCCCGGCAACTGGCCGCCTTCACCCGGCTTGGCGCCTTGTGCCACTTTTATCTGTATTTCGTCGGCATTCACCAGATATTCCGTAGTGACCCCGAAACGTCCGGATGCTACCTGTTTGATGGCACTGCGCATTTCAGTTCCGAAGCGTGCGGCATCTTCACCGCCTTCACCCGTATTGCTTCGCCCGTGCAGTTTATTCATGGCAACCGCCATTGCCTCATGCGCTTCCTGACTGATGGCTCCGAAAGACATGGCGCCCGTAACGAAACGTTTCAGAATGCTTTCCACCGGTTCCACCCTGTCTATGGAAATGGGGTTGTGACGGAAGTCGAGAAAGTCGCGCAGGAAGATAGGCTTTTCTTTCTCATCGACCAAGCGGGTAAACTCTTTGAATTTCTTGTAACTGCCCAGACGAGTAGCTATTTGCAGGGTACTGATAGTCTCTGGGTTCCAAGCGTGCTTTTCTCCGTCCTTACGGTATGCGTACAGTCCTTTGTTCGGCAATAGGGGAGCTTCACCACCATCATTCTTCATGCGCGTTTCTTCCTTTTTCATCGCTTCTCCTTCGTCGTGAAAAGTGATGGCGTCACGTGCCACCTCATCCAAACGGATGCCGCCGATAGCCGATTTTAATCCGCCGAAGTAAGCGTTGCTCAATTCTTCGCTCAGCCCGACAGCCTCGAATATCTTTGCGCCCCGGTAGGAGCGGATGGTGCTGATACCCATTTTGCTCATAATCTTGAACAGGCCTTTGCAAATGGCTTTGATGTAATTCTTCTCTGCGGTGGCATAGTCCAACTGTACCTCTTTCTTGGCAACGAGTTCGTTCAGTACGGCAAATGCCATATAGGGGTTCAGTGCGCTTGCACCGAATCCGAGGAGCAGTGCGGCGTGCATCACTTCGCGTATCTCGCCGCTTTCCACGACCAATGCGGTCTGTACGCGCTTTCCTACCGAAATGAGGTGGTGGTGCACTGCCGATACGGCAAGCAATGAGGGGATGGCGGCATGGACGGTATCTACGTTGCGGTCGGTCAGTACAATGTAGTTCACGCCTTCGGTGACGGACTCTTCGGCTTCCTTGCACAGGCGGTCAAGCGCTTCCTGCAGTCCTGCACGTCCTTTGGAGACTTCAAACAGTATCGGCAGCTTTACGGTCTTGAAGCCTTTGTAGCGGATGTTGCAGAGAATATCCAATTGCGCATTCGTCAGGATGGGGTGGTTCAGCCGTACCATTTTGCAATGGCTTTCGTTGGGTGTCAGTATGTTCATGCCCACTGCGCCGATGTACTCGGTGAGAGACATTACCAACTCTTCGCGGATAGGGTCGATAGGCGGATTGGTGACTTGCGCAAACTGTTGGCGGAAGTAATTGTATAGTAGCTGCGGCTTGTCGGAAAGTACGGCAAGCGGGGTGTCGTTACCCATTGCGCTGACAGGCTCGGCGCCGTTGGATGCCATGGGTAGGATGATTTTCTCGACATCTTCTTTGGAGAAGCCGAACGTACGTAGCATACTGTTATAGTTGTCCACGTTGTGGGGCACTTTGCGCCCGCTTTTCAGTTCGTTCAGTTCGATGCGGTTGCTGGCGAGCCAAGTGCGGTAGGGCTTGGCTTCGGCAAGTTGCTTTTTCTGTTCGCCGTCGTAGTAAATCTCGCCTTTCTCGGTATCTATCAAAAGTATCTTGCCGGGTTGCAGACGACCTTTCTCTTTGATGTCGCCCGGTTCGAAATCCATTACGCCGACTTCACTTGCCACTACCATGATGTCGTTGTGCGTAATAAGGTAGCGTGCGGGACGCAGACCGTTGCGATCCAACATACCACCCGCATAGCGTCCGTCGCTGAAGAGTAGTGCGGCAGGTCCGTCCCAAGGTTCCATGAGGATAGAGTGGTATTCGTAGAAGGCCTTGAGGTCTTCGCTGATGGGGTTCTTTTCGTTGAAGGATTCCGGTACGAGCATTGCCATGGCATGCGGTAGGCTGAGGCCGGACATGACAAGGAACTCCAGTACGTTGTCCAGCGAGGCGCTGTCGCTCATGTTCGGCTGGATGATGGGACGCAGTTCTTTGATGTCGCCAAGGGCGGGAGAGGACAGGACGCTTTCACGCGCTTCCATCCAGCCGCGGTTACCGCGTATGGTATTGATTTCACCGTTGTGCGCCAAGAGACGGAACGGCTGTGCCAGTCCCCATGTAGGGAAGGTGTTGGTGCTGAAACGGGAGTGCACCAGAGCCAGTCCGCTGGTGAAGTAGTTGTTTGTCAGGTCGGGGAAGTAGTTACGTAACTGTAGGGAAGAGAGCATACCTTTATAGATGATGTTCTTCGTAGACAGCGACACGATATAGAAATCCTCTCGTGCGGCTATATCCGACCTGCGTACTTTGTTTTCTATTCTTTTCCTTATTATATAGAGACGGCGGTCGGCGGTTTCACTGTCCGTAAATCCGGTGATGAAGATTTGTTTGATGTCGGGTTCGTTGGCAAGTGCGGCCTCACCCAGTATTTCGGGGCAGGTAGGCACATTGCGCAGGTGCATCAGCGTCAATCCTTCTTTCTCTATTTCTTCAATGATGATACTCAGGATGGCTGCCCGGTCTTTCTCATCTTTCGGAAGAAAAAGCAGTCCTGTTCCGTATTTCCCTTTTTCGGGAACGGGGATGCCTTGCAGCAGGATGAATTCGTGCGGTATTTGCAACATGATGCCGGCGCCGTCTCCGGTCTTGTTGTCGGCACCTTCCGCTCCGCGATGACGCATATTCTCCAATACTTTCAATGCGGATTCAACCAATTCATGTGATTTGCTGCCGTGAATGTTCACTAACATTCCCACACCGCAAGCGTCGTGTTCATTGGTGGCATCGTACAGGCCCAACTGCATGGGCTGTCGTTGTGCGGGTTGTTCCTTTGTTTTGTTGTTAAAAAGCTCTTTGTTTTCCATTTTTGGTTTACTCTAATTTATGTAATACCTATTTGTTGTATCAAAATGTTTTGCAAATATATATATTTAGTTTCAAATTGATAACAATATTCCTCGATTTGTGCCTTGCTAAATACTTACACCGGGGGATGAAGTTATAATCTGATAGAAAATACCCTTTGTTTTCTTCTAATCTTAAATCAGATTTCGTCTGTTTGCTTTAAGATTATAAATTAGACCTTTTGCTTTTAAAATATTATTTTCCTTGTCTTTTTGATAATAAAATAACTTTTTTCTACTCTTTTGACAAATAAATAGTGAAAAGGTTAACTTTATGTTCTAAAGAATATATATCTTTGCAGCGCAAATCAAATACTGATATATTATGTGTGGAATAGTAGGCTATATAGGTCAAAGAAAAGCCTACCCCATTCTTATCAAAGGTTTGAAGCGGTTGGAGTACCGCGGATACGATAGTGCAGGGGTAGCATTAATCAGTGATGACCGACAACTGAACGTGTACAAGACGAAAGGAAAGGTTTCGGATTTAGAAACTTTCGTTACTCAAAAAGATATTTCCGGTAGTATAGGTATTGCACATACCCGCTGGGCTACACATGGAGAACCTTGTTCCGTTAACGCTCATCCCCATTATTCCTCTTCCGAAAGATTCGCTCTTATTCACAACGGTATCATTGAAAATTACGCCGCCCTTAAAGACAAACTCCAAGCCAAAGGCTATACTTTTAAAAGTAGTACCGACACCGAGGTACTGATACAACTCATAGAATACATTCAGGTTATAAACCGCATCGATTTACTGACTGCCGTGCAACTGGCTTTGCAGGAGGTTATCGGTGCATATGCCATTGCCGTGCTCGACAGGGAGAATCCTGATGAGATTATTGCTGCGCGCAAAAGCAGTCCGTTGGTGGTGGGTATCGGGCAGGATGAATTCTTCTTGGCATCCGATGCCACTCCGATTGTGGAATATACGGACAAGGTGGTCTATCTGGAAGATGAGGAGATAGCCGTTATTCGTTGTGGGGAGAAACTGAAAGTGGTGAATCTCAAGAATGTGGAGTGTCCGCACGAGGTAAAGACGGTGGCGCTCAATCTCGGCCAGTTGGAGAAGGGCGGTTATCCGCATTTCATGTTGAAGGAGATTTTTGAGCAACCCGATTGTATTCATGACTGTATGCGCGGACGCATTAATCTGGAGGGTACTAACGTGGTGCTTTCCGCCATTATAGATTATAAGGAACGTCTGCTTGCTGCCAAACGTTTTGTAATTGTGGCTTGTGGCACGTCGTGGCACGCTGCGCTTATAGGCAAACATCTGATAGAGAGTTTCTGCCGCATTCCGGTGGAAGTGGAGTATGCTTCGGAATTTCGTTACCGGGACCCGGTGATTGACAGTAGTGATGTGGTGATTGCCATTTCGCAAAGCGGGGAGACAGCCGATACGCTGGCTGCCATAGAACTTGCCAAAAGCCGTGGTGCATTTATATATGGCATCTGTAATGCTATCGGTTCGAGTATTCCGCGCGCTACGAATACGGGGTCTTACATTCATGTAGGGCCGGAAATAGGTGTGGCGTCCACCAAAGCCTTTACAGGTCAGGTAACTGTGCTCACCATGTTGGCATTGACTCTTGCACGGGAGAAGCGTACGATTGATGAAACGCAATACCTCGCCATAGTGAGGGAACTCGGACAGATTCCCGGAAAGATGAAAGAGGTGCTGAAGCTGAACGACCGTATAGCGGAGCTTTCCAAAATCTTCACTTACGCACACAATTTTATCTATCTGGGACGCGGTTACAGTTATCCCGTAGCGTTGGAAGGCGCTTTGAAGCTGAAAGAAATCTCGTACATCCATGCGGAAGGCTATCCGGCCGCCGAAATGAAGCATGGGCCTATTGCTTTGATAGATGCAGAAATGCCGGTGGTGGTTATTGCCACACAGAACGGATTGTACGAAAAAGTACTGAGCAATATACAGGAAATTAAAGCGCGCAAAGGCAGGGTGATAGCGATTGTTACCAAGGGAGATACGGTTATCGGTAAAATCGCTGACATTTGTATCGAACTTCCCGAAACAATGGAATGTCTTGGCCCGTTAATAACTACGGTTCCCTTGCAACTGCTCGCTTATCACATAGCCGTATGTAAAGGCATGGATGTAGACCGACCGCGTAATCTTGCCAAGTCGGTAACGGTGGAATGACCGGAAGCGGATGATGTGTATGGGTAAAACAGATAATGCGTTTGCCCTTGACAGATGATATGTTCTCAGAACATAAATAACGCGTTTTTAAAAGAAGTAATTACTCATTAGTAAATATATAAATGGAACAACTGAAGCATGAATGTGGCGTCGCCATGATACGCCTGCTGAAACCGCTGGAGTATTACGAAGAAAAGTACGGTACATGGATGTACGGGCTGAACAAGCTCTATCTTCTCATGGAGAAACAGCACAACCGGGGGCAGGAAGGCGCCGGACTGGCTTGTGTGAAACTGGAAGCGAACCCCGGCGAGGAATATATGTTTCGCGAACGGGCGCTCGGTTCGGGAGCCATCACCGAGATATTCGGCACGGTGCAAAGCAACTTTAAAGACCTTACGAAAGAACAACTGCACGACGCCGGCTATGCCAAGCGCGTGCTCCCCTTTGCGGGGGAGGTGTATATGGGGCATCTGCGTTACTCCACCACGGGGAAGTCGGGCCTCTCGTACGTGCATCCGTTTCTCAGGCGGAACAACTGGCGTGCCAAGAACCTTGCCCTGTGCGGTAACTTCAACCTGACGAACGTGGATGAAATCTTCGCACGCATCACCGCCATCGGCCAGCACCCGCGCAAGTATGCCGATACGTATATCATGCTGGAGCAGGTGGGCCACCGGCTCGACCGCGAGGTGGAGCGCCTCTTCAACCTTGCCGAAGCCGAAGGGCTGACGGGCATGGACATCACGCATTACATCGAAGACCACATCGACCTCGCCAACGTCCTGCGCACCTCGAGCAAGGAGTGGGACGGGGGCTATGTGATGTGCGGACTTACCGGAAGCGGCGAGACATTCGCCGTCCGCGACCCGTGGGGCATCCGCCCTGCATTCTGGTATCAGGACGATGAGATAGCGGTGCTTGCCAGCGAGCGTCCCGTCATCCAGACCGCGCTCAACGTCTCAGCCGACCGTATCAGGGAGCTGCAACCGGGACAGGCTTTGCTCATTAACAAAGCCGGCAAGCTCCGCACGGTGCAAATCAACAAGCCGCGCGAGGTGAAGCCTTGCTCCTTCGAGCGTATCTATTTCAGTCGCGGCAGTGACATGGACATCTACAAGGAACGTAAACTGTTGGGTGAGAAACTGGTGCCCAACATCCTGAAAGCCATCGACAAGGATATAGACCACACCGTCTTTTCCTTTATACCGAATACTGCGGAAGTGGCTTTCTACGGAATGTTGCAGGGACTGGACGATTATCTCAACGAGGAGAAGGTGCGGCAGATTGCCGCTTTGGGACACAACCCCAGCCACGATGAGCTGGAGCGTATCCTGTCCCGCCGCATACGGAGCGAGAAGGTGGCCATTAAGGATATCAAGCTGCGTACTTTCATTGCCGAGGGCAACAGCCGCAACGACCTTGCCGCCCATGTGTACGACATCACTTACGGCAGCCTTGTGCCCGGCACGGACAATCTGGTTATCATAGACGACAGCATTGTGCGCGGCACTACCCTGAAGCAGAGCATCATCGGCATCCTCGACCGCCTCGGTCCGAAGAAGATAGTGATTGTAAGCTCCTCACCGCAGGTGCGCTATCCCGACTATTACGGCATCGACATGGCGAAGATGAGCGAGTTCATAGCTTTCAAGGCTGCCATCGAGTTGCTGAAAGAACGCGAGATGCGCGATGTCATCGAGTCCGCCTACCGCAAGTCCAAAGAACAGGTGAGTCTGCCCAAAGAACAGATGGTGAACTACGTAAAGGAGATATACGCTCCCTTTACCGACGAAGAGATTTCCGCCAAAATGGTGGAACTGCTCACCCCGAAAGGTACGAAAGCCCAAGTGCAGATTGTATATCAGCCTCTTGAAGGCCTGCATGAAGCCTGTCCGCGGCACCGGGGCGACTGGTACTTCAGCGGTGACTATCCCACGCCGGGCGGTGTGAAGTTGCTGAACATGGCATTTATTAATTACATAGAACAAGTATATCAATTCTGAATATGAGAAATGTGACTCTTATCCTTGACGACGGGAGCCGTTTTCACGGCAAGTCGTTCGGTTATGAAAAGCCGGTAGCGGGAGAAGTGGTGTTCAACACTGCCATGTCGGGTTATCCCGAAAGCCTGACCGACCCTTCGTATGCCGGACAGTTGATGACGCTTACATATCCCTTGGCGGGCAATTACGGTGTGCCGCCTTTTACCTTCGCCCCCGACGGGCTGCCTGTATTTATGGAGAGCGAACGCATCCACGCCGAAGCCCTTATCGTAAGCGATTATTCCGGTAACTACAGTCATTGGAATGCCGTGGAAAGCCTCGGCAACTGGCTGAAACGCGAACAAGTGCCGGGCATTACGGGCATCGATACCCGTGAGTTGACGAAAGTGCTGCGCGAGCACGGGGTGATGATGGGAAAGATTGTCTTTGACGACGATCCCGATAATGTGCCCCAAGCTGCTTATGCGGGTGTAAACTACGTGGATAAGGTGAGTTGCAGGGAAGTTATCCGCTACAACACGGGCGAGGGCAGAAAGAAAGTGCTCCTTGTGGACTGCGGCGTCAAGGCCAACATCATCCGTTGTCTCTTGAAACGGGATGTGGAAGTAATCCGCGTTCCCTGGGATTACGACTTCAACGGACTGGAGTTCGACGGGCTGTTCATCTCCAACGGTCCCGGCGACCCCGATACCTGCGATGCCGCCGTCCGGAACATCCGCAAGGCGATGCAGAACGAGAAGCTGCCTATCTTCGGCATCTGCATGGGCAATCAGCTACTCTCCAAAGCCGGCGGAGCCGAAATATACAAATTGAAATACGGACACCGCAGCCACAACCAGCCCGTACGCATGGTGGGTACGGAGCGTTGTTTCATCACTTCGCAGAACCACGGTTATGCGGTGGACAGCAACACGCTGGGCGCAGACTGGGAACCGCTCTTCGTCAATATGAACGACGGCTCCAACGAAGGCATCCGCCATAAGCGCAATCCGTGGTTCTCCGCACAGTTTCATCCCGAAGCGGCCAGCGGACCGACGGATACGGAATTTCTGTTCGATGAGTTCGTGAAACTGCTATAACCGTTTTATCGGTATCGAAAAAGATTCGGATATGTGTGAAAACAAATTATTGGTACAATCAAATCAAGACAAATGAAAGAGAACAATATAAAGAAAGTCCTGCTGCTGGGGTCCGGTGCACTGAAAATAGGTGAGGCGGGAGAGTTTGACTACTCCGGTTCGCAGGCGCTCAAGGCATTGAAGGAAGAAGGTATCCACACCGTCCTCATCAATCCGAACATTGCCACGGTGCAGACCTCGGAAGGCGTTGCCGACCGGATTTACTTCCTGCCCGTAACCCCTTACTTCGTGGAGAAGGTTATCGAAAAGGAACGTCCCGACGGCATCATGCTCGCCTTTGGCGGACAAACGGCTTTGAACTGCGGTGTGGAGCTTTACAAGGAAGGTGTTTTCGGAAAATACGGCGTCGAGGTGCTCGGTACGCCCGTACAGGCCATTATAGATACGGAAGACCGCGAGATATTCGTCCGGAAGCTGAACGAAATCAATGTAAAGACCATCCGGAGCGAGGCTGTGGAGAATGCTGCGGATGCCCGCCGCGCCGCTGCGGAACTGGGCTATCCGGTTATCGTCCGTGCCGCCTACGCGCTCGGTGGGTTAGGGTCGGGCTTCTGCGACAATGAAGACGAGCTGAACGTACTGGTGGAAAAGGCTTTCTCTTTCTCCCCGCAAGTGCTGGTGGAGAAATCCCTGCGCGGCTGGAAAGAGGTGGAGTACGAAGTGGTACGCGACCGTTTCGACAACTGCATCACGGTGTGCAACATGGAGAACTTCGACCCGCTGGGCATCCACACCGGAGAGTCTATCGTGATTGCTCCGTCGCAGACACTGAGCAATACGGATTATCATAAATTGCGCGAACTGGCTATCCGCATCATCCGCCACATCGGCATTGTGGGCGAGTGCAACGTGCAGTATGCCTACGACCCCGAAAGCGAGGACTACCGCGTTATCGAGGTAAACGCCCGCTTGAGCCGTTCGTCTGCACTTGCCTCTAAGGCAACGGGTTATCCGCTGGCATTCGTTGCTGCCAAATTAGGACTGGGCTACGGCCTTTTCGAATTGAAGAACTCCGTAACCAAGACCACCGGCGCATTCTTCGAGCCGGCACTGGACTATGTGGTCTGCAAGATTCCCCGTTGGGATTTGGGCAAGTTTCATGGCGTGGATAAGGAACTGGGTTCGAGCATGAAGTCCGTGGGCGAGGTCATGGCTATCGGACGTACTTTTGAAGAAGCCATTCAGAAGGGGTTGCGCATGATAGGACAGGGGATGCACGGTTTCGTGGAGAACAGGGAGCTTGTTATCCCCGACATAGACAAGGCGCTGCGCGAGCCTACCGACAAGCGTATCTTCGTTATCTCCAAGGCCTTCCGTGCCGGATATACCGTAGACCAGGTGCACGCGCTGACAAAGATAGACCGCTGGTTCCTTGAAAAGCTGATGAATATCATGGACACCAGCAGGGCGCTGCACGAATATTCGGAAAAGGTGCAGGATGAACCGGAAGCCGCACAGGTTGAAGGTACGTCGGAAGCCGTGCAAGGTGAAAGGATGCTTCACTCCCTCCTGAATGACAAAGCCGCGCGGGAACTGTTGCACAGGGCCAAGATACAGGGTTTCTCCGATTTCCAGATAGCCCGCGCTTTCGGCCTGGAACGGTATATGGACGGTGAGGACGCCATCCTTGCCATACGTGCCCTGCGCAAGCATGCAGGCATTTTGCCCGTAGTGAAACAAATAGACACCCTTGCTGCCGAATATCCCGCCCGTACCAACTATCTGTACCTGACGTACAGCGGCATCGCCCACGACGTGCATTACCTGGGCGACCGTAAATCCATCGTCGTACTCGGTTCGGGTGCGTACCGCATCGGTTCCTCGGTGGAGTTCGACTGGTGCGGCGTGCAGGCGTTGAACACCATCCGCCAGGAAGGCTACCGCAGCGTCATGATCAACTACAACCCCGAAACCGTATCTACGGACTATGACATGTGCGACCGCCTTTATTTCGATGAGCTTACCTTCGAGCGCGTCATGGATATCCTCGAACTGGAGAATCCGCACGGCGTCATCGTATCCACCGGCGGCCAGATACCCAACAACCTCGCCTTGCGTCTCGATGCGCAGCGCGTGCCTATTCTCGGTACGAGCGCCAGGAGCATCGACAACGCCGAAGACCGCGACAAGTTCTCCGCCATGTTGGACCGCATCGGCGTAGACCAGCCCGAATGGCGTGCGCTGACTTCGCTGGAAGACATCAACGCCTTTGTCGATAAGGTAGGCTTCCCGGTGCTGGTTCGTCCCAGCTACGTGCTTTCGGGTGCGGCAATGAACGTCTGCTCCAACCGGGAAGAGCTGGAACGCTTCCTGCAACTGGCGGCAAACGTCTCGAAGAAACATCCGGTGGTGGTGAGCCAGTTCATAGAGCATGCCAAGGAAGTGGAAATGGATGCCGTGGCGCAGAACGGGGAAATCGTTGCCTATGCCATCAGCGAACACATCGAGTTTGCAGGCGTGCACTCCGGCGATGCCACTATCCAGTTCCCGCCGCAGAAACTGTATGTGGAGACGGTGCGCCGCATCAAGCGCATCAGCCGCGAGATAGCCCGCGAGCTGAACATCTCCGGCCCGTTCAATATCCAGTATCTCGCCAAGGACAACGACATCAAGGTAATCGAATGTAATCTGCGTGCGTCGCGTTCATTCCCCTTTGTAAGCAAGGTGCTCAAGATAAACTTTATCGAACTGGCTACGAAAGTGATGCTTGGCATCCCCGTACAGAAGCCGGACAAGAACCTGTTCGACCTCGATTATGTAGGAATCAAGGCTTCTCAGTTCTCCTTCAACCGCCTGCAAAAGGCAGACCCCGTATTGGGCGTGGATATGGCGTCTACGGGCGAGGTGGGGTGCATAGGCAGCGATACTTCCTGCGCTATTCTTAAAGCGATGCTTTCGGTGGGTTACCGTATTCCGCAGAAGAATATCCTGCTCTCCACCGGTACGCCGAAGCAGAAGGTAGACATGCTTTCCGCAGCCCGCATGCTTCAAAAGAAAGGGTATAAACTGTTTGCTACCGGCGGTTCGAGCAAGTTCCTTACCGAGAACGGGGTGGAGAACACCCGTGTCTACTGGCCGAGCGAGCCCGACATGCACCCGCAGGCGCTCGAAATGCTGCACAGAAAAGAGATAGATATGGTGGTGAACATTCCGAAGAACCTCACCGCGGGCGAGTTGGACAACGGTTACAGAATACGCCGCGCCGCTATCGACCTCAATATTCCGCTGATAACGAATGCACGTCTGGCAAGTGCGTTTATCAATGCCTTCTGCACCATGACACCGGACGATTTGGCTATCAGGGCCTGGGACGAATATAAGTAAAAGTGCTTGGACAACCGTTCCGAACTCCGGCCCGGAGCATCCGGTTTGCCGGTGTTTTTCTACGGTGTCTCTGCGATATAAAGCAGAGATACCGTAGGTAAAACCCGGTTATAGAGTATTGTTTTCTTCGTCCCGTAGCTGCGGGCTGTACAGCCCGCATATGGAAACCGCAGAGCCCGCAATTGCCCCCCGTGCGGCCCGCAACTGCAAAACGGGGTTTTCCTATAAGCATTCCGTAGTTTTATCGATGGCTTTTCGATATTAATCAATGGATAAAGTCTGAAAAAGCAGGCGGATAAAGAGAGCGTTTCCCCGGTTTTTTTCTTTTTAGGCACGGAATTACACGGATTTCACGGAAAAAGGATAAAATAAATCCGTATCTATCCGTGTAATTCCGTGTTTAAAACGAAATTATCAAGTATATTTTGACAAAACCTCTTGTCATAACAATGGTCGTCACCACTCAATGTCCCATAAACAAAGGGATAGAAAGCGAAAGTGACGAGTGATGAGAAAAAACGTGTTTTTCCTAATGCTCCAACACGTTGTTTTAGTCAGAATGCAAAGAAGGGATAAATCAGATAGCTATTGGCATTTTTATCATACCCTTTGATGCCGATTCTGTCCCAATCATCGAGAAATCCCCAGACGATAATCCAACTGAGTTGTCGGTTGAATTCGGTACTGGTCTGGTATATACGTCTTTTACCAACTGACAGATTTCTTGCCGACCTGCCTGCTTTGCCCAATTGTGCGTTCAGCTTGTCCAGGTTTGTCGTAGCCATTGTTGTATGGTTCGTGGCTGTTGTCACATCCGTTGCAGATGAGAAGGCTGCAAAGCAGTATATTGGCAGATAGGTGTTTCATGTCGTTTCGTTTTTAGTTTATCACAACCGTTTCGCTTACCGTTTCAGTACTTCCTGTGTTCCATGTCGGAAGGCTGCCTGCTGTTACGGTGACTTTCTTCCGGGAGATGCCGAGGGTATAACTTATGGAAGCTCCTTCCGTCCACATTTCAGTCGATGGCAGTGTCTGGTTGCTCAGGATGATAGTCTGGGTGATGTCCGTATTATCGGAATTATAGGCTTGGTAGGTGTAGGTGAGGTTGAAGACACTCTCTGTTCCGTAAGGCAGCAGATAGAAGGTTGCGAGCAGTTCCTTGGGGGTTGCGGTGTTATCCGGAATATCGAAACGGGTAGCGGTGGCGGTGAATGTTTCCGTTTCGGCGGGGGCGGGATAACTCCAGCCGAATCCTTTGTCTTTACTGTCTTCCGGGATATGGCAGGTGAGGATACCGTTTTTCATTCCGCGGATGGAGAATGCCGTGATTTGCTTTCCGGTCGTGTTGTCGTCGCTTTTTACGTAGATGGCAATCCGGGTCAGGGTATGGTGGAAGCGTAACTTCACCAGGCTGTTGTCCGAAGCGGAAGTCTGGTTCATCAGCGGGACGGCGACTAAAAAAATGCGCTTTTTCGTGGAAAGGATGTTTTGGGGGACGGTATAACGGGGCTTACCGGCAGCAAAACAGGGAAAATGCTTCTGATAAAACATTTTCCCTGTCGAGTATAAGGAGGGTCGCTTGGGAGGCGAATAAATAATTTTACATTTTGTTGGTAGGGTGCAAGAGTATCCGTTATTTTATTCTTTGTCGGTCTCCTTATATATTTTCTAATTGTCCGTAATCTGCATTTTAGTAATATATGTACGTTTTCATTTCAGCAGCGTTCCCGTTGCCTTTAAATAAGTGATGTAGTTCAGGTACAGTCGGAAGCATGCGTCGACTTTGGTTTCGTACGCCTGCTGCCACAGAGCTTGCGCTTCCAGGTGGTCGGACAGGGTTTCCAGTCCCACGTCGTATTGGCTGCGGCTCACTCTCATGTTTTCTTCCGCCTGTTGCAGGGAGCGTTCGGCAATGGTGCTTTCCAGCCGGGCTTCGTCGAGGTTGTTGACAGATTGTGCCAGCTCAAGCAGCATCTGTTCGTTCATGTTCTCCTGTTCGAGGCGCGCCTGCTCCAGTTTGGCTTTGGCTGCACGTACTTTATTGCTGTTTGCACCGAAATGGAAGAGCGGTACGCTTACGTTCAGAAGCACAGAGAAGCTGCCGCCGTCGAACAGGTCCTGGTCGCTGATTTCCAAGCCGTGGATGTAGTCGTACGAACCTTTCACACCGATTTTGGGCAGGAGTTCGCTGCGGTTCAGCTTCACCTGCTGCTTGGCGATGGCCACTTGCTGGTTCAGTATGGCATATTCGGGGCGGGCGGAGATGTCGGCTGTTTGCAGCCGGATGTCCTGTGCCACTTCAGGAAAAGTATCGGCAGTGCGTATATCTGCCGTCAGCGGTTTGCCGATGTAGTGGCAGAGGTTCATGGTGGCCAGGCGCAGCGCATTGTCGGCCTTGCGGATGTTGAGTTCGCTTTCGTTCAGCTTTACCTGCACTTTCAGCACGTCGTTCTGGGGCTTGAGTCCGTGTTTATGGGCGCTTTCCACGTTTTTCATCAGTTCCGTGAGCACGGCACTGTATTTGTCGGCCACTTTCTTCATCTCTTTGGCTTTGATGACTTGTGCGTATGCCTGCTCTGTCTTTACAATGACTTCCGAGGCTGTAAGCGTTTCGCTCAACTGTGCCATTTCCTTACCCAGCAGGGACATTTTGTATGCCGCACGGATTTTACCGCCCATGTAGAGCGGCTGTTCCACTTGTATGCCGCCCATATATACCATGCCTATCTTGTAGTTCAGGTCTATTCCGGGGAAGTAGGCGAACCCCTTGTTGGGAAGGAATTGCCCTGTGGCATCGGGCAGGAAAGTAGGCAGGTTGCCACCGGCTATGCCGAGGCTGCCGTCTGATGTACTGTAGATACCCGTACCGCTGAGGCTGAAGTTGGGGAAGAAGTTGCCCTTATAGCTCTTTGCGGTGTAGCGTGCACTTTCCGTTTGTCTGGCGGCGGCTGCCATTTCTTTATTGTATTTCAGTGCCATTTCCCTGCATTGTTCCAGTGTCAGCGTCTCTTGGGCGGAGATGCAGGCAGCGGAGAGCAGGGCGGCGAGGATGAATGTTGTCTTTTTCATTATTGTTCGTTTTTTATATGAAAGAATAATGCGTATAGTACAGGGATGAACAGGAGTGTTATCAGCGTTCCGAATGTGAGGCCGCCCATGATGGAAGCCGCCAGCGAACCGAACATCGCGTCGGGCAGCAGCGGTATCATACCCAGAATGGTGGTCAGTGCAGCCATGGTCACAGGACGGAGACGGCTTTGGGCGCTATCTACCAGTGCCGTAATAGGTTCTACCCCTTGGTTGAGCTGAAGGGTGATTTCATCCATCAGTACGATGCCGTTCTTGATAAGCATGCCTATCAGTCCCAGCGTACCCACGATTGCCACGAAGTTGAACGTCTTGTCTGTAAGCAGCATCACAGCCACCACTCCCACAAGCAGCATGGGCAGACTGCAGAAGATGATAATCGGTTTGCGGTAGTCCTTGAACAGCATGATAAGAATGGCAATCATCAGGATGATGGCAAGCGGGAAGTTCTTGAACAGATACTCCATGGACTCGTCGCTGGCGCTCTTCTCGCCCTGCCAATGCAGGGTATAGCCTTGCGGAAGCTCTATCTGTTCTATCCGGCGGGCGATAATCTGCCTTGCCTTTTCGGTCTCTATGCCGGGAGCGGGAGAGCATTGCACGCGCTGGCTGCGCTGTCCGTTATAGCGCGGTACGACGGGGTCTTCCCAGCGGATGTCGATGCGCTTGCTGATTTGTTTCAGCGGGGTGCTTCCCATGAGGCTTTCCACCAGTTCTTCCTTGCTCAGTGTACCTGCCTTCAGTTTCACCATGGTTTCTTCGTTCAGCAGTCCGTTCAGCGAGGGCAGGGCGGAGAATACCTGCGTATTGCCGAGGTCTTCTATCGGCTTTCCTTCCTCGTCCAGACATTTCAGGTAGATGTTGTCGCGGTGGATGCCTTCGTAGAAGAACCCGATGGGTATGCCACCGTTGGCGGAAAGCAGGGACATGCTTACGTCGTTGCGGCTGAGACCCAGCGCGCGGGCGGCTGCCTGGTCGTACTCGATGGAGAGTACGGGTATTTGCGGTTCCCAGTCGGTGGTGATGAGGCGGACCTCCGGCGTGTGTTCCATAATGTACCGCGCACTGTCGGCCAAGCGGTGCAGTACGGCAGGGTCGGGACCCATGAACTGCGCTTCGATAGGGTACTTCTTGAACATCAGGTTGTAGCGTTTCAGGTTGATGTAAGCATCCGGATAACGCCGTGTCAGGTATTCCTGTATCTCATCCATATTCTCTACCAGGTCGTCAGGAGAGGTGAAGTCTATAATCAGTTCGCCGTACGACAAGGACGGATTGGCGATGCTGCGCACCAGGTTGTAGCGTCCCGGCGTGCCGCCGACAGAGGCGGTGACGTGGGTAATCTCCTTGCGTGTTTTCAGGTAGGATTCTATCTCCCTTAAATCGCGTGCCACGCGGGTGGAGTTATTGCCTTCGGGCAGCTTGTACTCCATGTAGAGCTGGTCGTACACCATATCGGGGAAGAAACCCTGTCGCATGTAGCCGTAGCCGAAAATGGAAAGTCCCAGCAGGGCGAGCATCGCCAGTACGACGCTCCAGCGATGTGCCAGTCCGAAGTAGAGGGCGGTGCGCAGCAGGGCATAGGTACGTCCCTTGTATTCGCGCTTTCCGGTGGCGCTGACTTCAACGGCAGGGTGTAGCTTGCGGTTTGCCATCAGCGGCACGTGCACCAGCGCCAGCACCCAACTCAGCAGTAAGGACACCGCCAGTACGATGAACAGGTCGCGGGTGTATACCCCGGCAGTGTCCGGCGACAGGAAGATGGGAAGGAAAGCGATGATGGCTATCAGTGTGGCGCCTAACAAGGGCATTGCCGTCTGGCGGCCGATGGCTGTCATTGCCTCCATGCGGTTTTTGCCGGCTTTCAGGTCTACCAGTATGCCGTCTACGATGACAATGGCATTATCTACCAGCATACCCATTGCCAGCACGAAAGCGGCAAGCGATACACGCTGCATGGTTCCGTCCGCCGTGTACAGGAACAGGAACGAACCGAATACGGTGACAATGAGGCTGATGCCGATGATGATTCCGCTCTTGAAACCCATGGCCAGCATCAGGATTACCACAACGATGATGACGGACTCTATCAGGTTGATGACGAAAGTACCCAAAGAGGCTCCCACACGTTCGGGCTGATAGAATACCTTGTGGCACTCCACGCCTGCGGGCAGGCGGCTTTCTTTCAGTTGCGCCAGTTTTTTCTCTACGGCAGCGCCCACTTTCACGATGTCCGAACCGCTGGAAGCTGCGATGAGGATTCCCTGCGCCCGTTCGCTGTCGAAGAACAGTTCGTTGCGGGTAGGCTCTTCGTATCCTTTCTCGATGCGGGCGATGTCGCGCATGCGGAGCTGGTCGTCGTCATGCCCTTGTATCAGCATGCTGCCTATGTCTTCCACTGTCCTGAACTTGTCGCTGACGGTGACGCGGATGCGGTTGTCGCCGTTGTCGTAGTAGCCGCTGTAGGTGGTCTTGTTCTGTCCGTTTAGGGTGGCGAGGACTTCGGCGGGCTTTACGCCGAGGTTTGCCATGCGGTCTTGCAGCAGGGAGATGTTGATGCATTCGGGACGTTTGCCGTACAGTTCCACCCGTTCCACGCCTGTCATGTCGCTTATTTCGCGCTTGATAAGCTCTGCGTAGTCGGACAGCTCCCGGTCGGACAGTCCGTCACCGGTCAGTGCGTAGAACATTCCGTATACATTGCCGAAGTCGTCTTTCACGATGGGGGTGCTCGCTCCGTCGGGCAGCAGGGCGCAGGCGTCGCTCACCTTGCGGCGCAGCATGTCCCAGCACTGCTCCACTTCATCGTCCGGGGTAATGGTGGTGAGTTCTACCTGTATCAGGGAGAGGTCGTTGTACGAGTAGCTTTCCACATTATCTATATTGCCCATGCTGCGGATGCTCTTCTCCAGCACATCCGTCACTTCCAGCTCTACCTGGTGGGCGGATGCCCCCGGATAGGTGGTTACCACCATGGCGAGTTTCACTTTTATTTCAGGGTCTTCCAGCTTGCTCATCTGGTAGCAGGAGAGGATGCCGCCTACAAACAGGACGGTCACCAGGAAGTAAACCAGATTGCGGTTTTTGAATGCCCATTTGCTTATATCCATAATTGCTGAGTTTTAAAGGAAAACAATGCTATAACAGTCCGCCGATGTTTGTGTCGCTGGCAGCAGGCAGAGGAGTCACGGTTTCTCCATCCTTTATGTGATGTATTCCTGCTGACACCACTTGGTCGCCGGGTTGCAGCCCGTCGGAAGCGATGATGCTGCGTCCGTTGCTCAGCAGGCGTACGAGGGTTACTTCGCGGCTGTGTACTTTGCTGTCGGACGGGTTGTATACGAATACGCAGGTTTTGCCGTCTTTTTGCAGGACAGCGCTGCCGGGTACGGAGAGGTTGCGTGAACTGTCATTGTTGCAAAGGATGGTAACCATGGTGTTCATGCCCGGAGAAGGAACGGGGCGGTTATCTGTAACCAGTTGCAGGCGCATGGTGTAGAGCTGGTTCGCATTTGCTTTGGGGGTGACACTGATGAGTTTCAGTTCATAGGTCTGTTCCGGATAAATGTCGAACGTACAGCGGTATCGGTCAAATTGCTCGCGTCGGATGTATTCGGCTGCCGGAAGGTTTATTTCCACTTCCGGGGCGCTGTTGCTTATCATGGACAGGACAGGCATTCCGGCTCCTACCGTTTCGTGCGCTTCAAACAGCCTTTTCTGTATATAGCCGCTGAAAGGGGCGTAAAGGCGGGTGTAGCCCAACTGGTCTTTGTGATGCCGGTATTTGGCGGTGATTTGTTTCAGCCCGTACACGGCCTTGTCGTTGGCACTGGGCGTGGTTCCGTTGTCTTTGTAAAGCGCTATTACGCGTTCCGCCTCTGCCTTAATCTGTTTGTATTCGGCCTCGGTGGCGTCCAGTTGCACCTGGTAGTCCGTAGGGTCCAGTTCGGCAAGCAGTTGTCCTGCCTGCACGCGGGCGCCGTCCTTTACATATATCTTCTGTATCGTGCCGCTCACTCTGAATGCGAGGCTGATGTCTTGTGCCGCTTTTACTTTTCCGGGATATTGCAGGCTGGTTTGCCCGCCGGCGGAGACAACCGTATCTGTTTTTACGGTCTGGTATTCTCGCGTGTCTTTAGCTCCGTTGCTACAGGATAGCAGCGAGTAGAGTGAGATGCTTGTTAAAATCCAATAAATTCGTTTCATAATTCAAGGTATATTAGTTTTGTGACAAAATTACTCAGTCTCTTCTATATATAAAAGGTTTATAAGCATTATAAAATGTTCTGTTTATGCCCTCTCTTTGTAAAAAACGGACATTTTCCTGTCTATTGCGTTCTGGGGTGTCAGATTCGTCGTGTGGACTTTATACTGTGACAGCCGATATTCGGGTGATGAAAAGTTACAGAAATTGGGAATTGAAAAAGGTAATGAGATAATCTTTTTCATATCTTTGCAAGTACATATAATTAATATGAACACGCAAAACTCTTATCTTGCTTCAAAGCCGCATTACGAGATACTCGACGGGCTTCGTGGCGTAGCTGCCGTAATGGTAGTCGCTTTTCATCTGCTGGAAGCGCATTCTGGCGGCAATCACTTGGAACAAATTATCAATCACGGTTACCTGGCGGTAGATTTTTTCTTTATGCTTTCCGGTTTTGTTATCGGTTATGCTTATGACGACCGCTGGAGCAGGATGAGCATCGGTACTTTCTTCAAGCGGCGTATTATCCGTTTGCATCCTATGGTGATAGTGGGAAGCATAGTGGGTGCGGTGTTCTTTTATTTTCAGGAGTCGTCCTGCTTTCCGGCTATTCAGGATACATCGGTAGGGACTATGCTACTGGTAATGCTGCTGGGGTGTACGCTGCTTCCGCTTCCTTTGAAATGGGACATTCGCGGCTGGACCGAGATGCATCCGCTGAACGGACCGGCGTGGTCGCTTTACTACGAATACATAGGCAATATTCTTTATGCATTGTTCATCCGCAAGTTCAGCAAGACAGCTTTGTCCGTTCTCGTTGTTGTGGCGGGATGTTTTACGGTGCACCTTTGTCTTACCGCACCTGCGGGTGATATTGTCGGCGGCTGGGCGTTGAATTGGGAGCAGCAGTACGTAGGGCTTGTCCGGTTGATGTATCCTTTCTTTGGCGGATTACTGCTGTCCCGTCTGGGGTGGCTTGTTCGTATTGAGAAGCGTGCGTTCTGGTGGTGCAGTCTGATGATTGTGGCAGTTTTGGCATTTCCCCGTCTGGGCGGTGAAAATCATTATTGGATGAACGGACTCTATGAGGCCTGCTGCATTCTTTTTGTCTTTCCTGTGATTGTGTCCATGGGGGCGGGAGGTAAGGTGACGGGCAAACGTTCTACCGCTGTGTGCAAGTTTCTGGGAGATATTTCGTATCCGGTATACATAACGCATTATCCGTTGGTGTATACCTACACGGCGTGGGTGTGCAATAATAATGCTACTTTAGCGGAAGGCATTCCTTATATGATACTGACCTTTGCCGGTGCTTTCGTTCTTGCCTATGCCTGTCTGAAACTCTATGACGAACCTATACGCAAATGGCTGACAGACCGATTCCTGAAAGGAAAGAAAGCTGTTAAAAGTTAGTTCTCGTGTAGTGAGGTAAACGCATGTACAATGTAATCCAGTTCAGGTATGCTAAAAAAGAAGGTGTGTCAAAATGCACACCTTCTGTTTTTTACGCACAAAGCCCCG
>ERZ791914.534-NODE-534-length-35922-cov-4.121923_pt1 | contig 35922 bp, 36 predicted proteins | sample MGYA00510140_ERZ791914 | MGnify/ENA primary metagenome ERZ791914 (study PRJEB30046, sample SAMN00792079) | human gut metagenome | study: EMG produced TPA metagenomics assembly of the A metagenome-wide association study of gut microbiota in type 2... | reverse complement strand
ACCGACAGGTGAACAGTACCGACAATTAGACAGTTCCGGAGATAAAACAGCTGACAGCAGGACAGTCCCGGCGGGAAAGCAGCCGACTGCTGGACGGTTCCGACAACAAGGCAGTTCCGGCGGGAAAATTACCGGCCGAAATATATTAATAAAAAAAAGGGGCTTGCTAAAGCCCCTTGCGATTATCCTTTGATTTCGTACCCCTTGCCGAGCTTCTTTTCGATCTCTTCCTTCGGCAGCAGGCGCGTGCAGAAGAACCAGTCGTAGCACTTCACGCCTTCGGGCTGGTCGTTCATCTCCTCGCCCTTCATCGGAACGATCACCTCGTCGCCCGGACGCCAGTCGGCCGGCATCGCCACGCCGAACGCGTCGATGGCCTGCAGGCCCACCAGCACGCGCTTGATTTCGTCGAAATTGCGGCCCAGCGCCAGCGGATAATAGATCATCGCCCGCAGCACGCCCTTGGGATCGACGAAGAACACGGCGCGCACGGCAGCGGTCTGGCTTTCGCCGGGCTGGATCATGCCGTAGAGATTGGCAACCTTCATCGACACGTCGTCGATAATCGGAAATTCCACCTTTATATCTTTCATGCCCTTGTATTCGATCTTTTCGCGGATCGTGCGCAGCCACGCGATATGACTGTTGCGGCTGTCCACCGAAAGACCGATCAGCTCGCAGTTAAGCGCCTTGAACTCCGCAGTGCGGGCGCCGAAAGTAAGCACCTCCGAGGTGCAGATAGGCGTGAAATCGGCAGGGTGGCTGAAAAGAATCACCCATTTGCCTTTGTAATCGGCCGGGAAGCTGACCTTCCCCTGCGTCGTCATCGCTTCGAATGCCGGAACGGGTTCGCCCAGACGCGGCAGTTGCTGTTCGTTCTTGTCCATAATAAGAAGAATTTAATGTATATGACCGGGCACGCAAAGTTGATGCCCTGCAGACTAAACATCGGGATTACGTCTACCAATTTACTGTTTTTCGGGAGATTATCCTAATTTGCATTGTCCGTTTCGCGCTCCGGCGCGAATGTGTCTATACAAACAACGTTTTTGAATATCCCGGCGTACGGACAGAGTTACGGACCGAAAAAAGCCGCCCGGATCTCTCCGGACGGCTTTTCCATAAGCGTCGCTGCGGTCAGCGGATCTTCTTGATGATCTCACCGCCGTGATGGATGGCTTTCTCGTTTTCGGGAAGCATCTTCCAAGCGCGTTCGGGAAGCGATTTCTTGAGGCCGACCATCACGTTCTCCATTTCGACCACGGGGCGCACCTTGAGGTAACCGCCGAGAATCATCGTGTTGAAGAGTTTGGCCTGTCCCATTTTGGCGCATTCGGCCGTGGCGTCGATCGAGTAAACCTCGATGTCGGTACGCACGGGGTGGCGCGTGATGCCGTTGGTATCGTAGATCAGCACGCCGCCCGGTTTTACCATCGGTTCGAATTTCTCCATCGACTGCTGGTTCAGGATGATCGCCGTATCGAATTCATGGGCGATAGGCGACGAAATCTTCCGGTCCGAAAGGATCACCGTCACGTTGGCCGTGCCGCCGCGCATTTCGGGACCGTAAGAGGGCATCCAGGTAACTTCGAAATCCTGCATGACACCCGAATAGGCCAGTATCTTGCCCATCGAGAGGACGCCCTGTCCTCCGAATCCTGCGATAATTAAAGTCTCTTTCATATCGGTCCTCTTATTTTACGTCCTTGATATCGCCCAGCGGATAGAAGGGCAGCATGTTCTGCTCAAGCCACTCGTTCGACGCGACGGGCGAAAGTTTCCAGCCGCTGTTGCAGGTCGAAACGACCTCGACCAGCGAAAAGCCTTTGCCGGCCATCGAATTCTCGAACGCCTTGCGGATCGCCTTCTTGCACTTGCGCACGTTGGCCGGCGTATGCACGCTCTGGCGCGTGATGAAGGTAGCGCCGTCGAGGTGGGCCATCATCTCGGCGATCTTGTAGGGATAGCCGTTCAGACGCGGATCGCGGCCGTAGGGGGTCGTCGCGGTCTTCATGCCCAGCAGGGTAGTCGGAGCCATCTGGCCGCCCGTCATGCCGTAGATGGCGTTGTTGATGTAGACCGCCACGACATTCTCGCCGCGGGCGGCCGCATGGATCGACTCCGCGGTGCCGATGGCCGACAGGTCGCCGTCGCCCTGATAGGTGAAGACCAGATTGCCGGGATGCAGCCGTTTGACGGCCGTAGCGACGGCCAGCGCGCGTCCGTGCGCCGCTTCGATCCAGTCGATGTCGATGTAGTTGTATGCGAATACGGAGCAGCCCACGGGCGAAACACCCACGGTCTTCTCTTCGAGACCCATCTCTTCGATGACCTCCGCAATCAGTTTGTGTACCGTACCGTGACTACAGCCGGGGCAGTAGTGCATGACGTTGTCGGTAATGAGCTTCGGTTTGGCATAAACCAGATTCTCCTTTTTGATTTCAACCTCTGCCATAGTCTTTACTTTTTAATCAGTTTTTCCTTGAGTGCGGCAAGCACCTCGTCGGGGGCGAACATCATACCGCCCTGACGGCCGAAATGCTCGACGGGAGCCGCGCCGTTCACGGCCAGCCGAACGTCCTCGACCATCTGACCCGCATTCAGCTCGGCGGAGAGGAAGCCCTTCACGCCGCGTGCGGCCAGTTCGGCAAGCGGCTTCTTGGGGAAAGGATAGAGGGTGATCGGACGCAGCAGGCCGACCTTGAGTCCTTCGGCGCGCGCCATCTCGACCGTGGCCGAGCAGATGCGGGCCGACGAGCCGAACGCCACGATGACGTAATCGGCATCGTCGCAGTCGATCGCTTCGTAGCGCACCTCGTTCTCTTCGAGGGCCTTGTATTTCTCCTGAAGGCGTTTGTTGATGATCTCCATCTTCTCGGACTGCAGCTCCAGCGACGTCACGATATTGCGCTGACGGTCGGCGGGTTTGCCGTAGGTCGCCCACGACTTGCACTCGGCGGCAATCTCCTCGTCGGTCTTGCGGGGACGCTGCGGCGCGAGCACCACTTTCTCCATCATCTGTCCGATGGCGCCGTCGGCCAAAATCAGCGCCGGATTGCGGTACTTGAACGCCAGATCGAACGCGACGGCCACGTGGTCGTGCATCTCCTGCACGGAATTGGGCGCCAGCACGATCAGGTGGAAGTCGCCGTGACCGCCGCCCTTGCAGGCTTGGAAATAGTCGCCCTGCGAAGGCTGGATGGTGCCCAGCCCCGGACCGCCGCGCTGGCAGTTGATAATCAGGCAGGGCAGCTCGGCGCCCGCCAGATAGCTAAGCCCCTCGGACATCAGGCTGATGCCGGGGCTAGACGAGGAGGTCATCACCCGTTTGCCGGTCGATGCGCCGCCGTAGACCATGTTGATCGACGAGATCTCCGATTCGGCCTGCAGCACGACCATGCCCGTGGTTTCCCACGGTTTGAGTTCCATCAGCGTCTCCATCACCTCCGACTGGGGCGTGATCGGGTAGCCGAAATATCCGTCGCAACCGTAACGGATCGCCGCATGGGCGATCACTTCGTTGCCTTTCATCAGTTTTACCTCTTTCTCTGCCATAGCTTACTCGATTTTTTGACGATAAACCGTGATGACGCTGTCCGGGCAAATCACCGCACACGAAGCGCAGCCTATGCAGGCGTCGGGATTTGCCATCCGGGCCACGGGGTAGCCCTTGCTGTTCACCTCAGCCGACATGCCCAGCACATTGCACGGACACGAAGCGACGCACACTCCGCATCCTTTGCAGCGTTCCTTATCGACAACGACTGTTCCTTTTATTTTAGCCATAAGCCGTAGTTTTGTTAAGTTCCTTACAAATATATAAAAAAATCCCGAAGATTCTAAACGAATGCAACAAATCTTATCACGAAAAACGGATAAGTGAAAGCAGTGCGGCCGGAATCCAGCATCCCGAACGCACTGCACACAAAACATTTCGGAGGTTTTATTCCGCCTTGGGAGCGGGTCCGTATTTATTTTCGCCCCTATGGCCGCCGATGCAGAACCAGACGAGGGAAAAGAGGCTCCACACGGAAAAGACCAGCATTACTGCAAGATAGCGATTCCGGCGCATCCGCAAAAAAAAGACAGCCTTTTCGGGCTGTCTTTCAATCGAACGCGGACGGCGGCTACTCCTCGAAGGAGTGGATCACCACGCCGGAGCGGAGTTTCGGCTCGAACCACGTCGTCTTCGGAGGCATGATGTTGCCCGTGTCGGCGATGTTGATGAGCTGCTGCATCGAGACGGGGTAGAGGGCAAAAGCCGCCTTCATCTCGCCGCTGTCCACGCGGCGTTTCAGCTCGCCCAGACCGCGAATACCGCCCACGAAGTCGATCCGCTTCGAAGTGCGCAGGTCTTTGATGTCCAGAATCCGGTCCAGCACCAGATTCGACAGCACCGTGACGTCCAGCACCCCGATCGGGTCGTTGTCGTCGTAAGTGCCGGGCTTGGCCGTCAGGCTGTACCAACGGCCGTCGAGGTACATCGAGAAGTTATGCAGTCCCGAAGGGCGGTACTCTTCGGCGCCCTTGTCCTCGACGGTGAAGTTTTCGGCCAGCTTTTCGAGCAGCTGGGCGGAGGTCAGACCGTTCAGGTCCTTCACCACGCGGTTGTAGTCGATGATGCGTAGCTGGCCCGCGGGGAAGGTCACGGCAAGGAAGTAGCAGTACTCCTCACGCCCCGTATGGTCGGGATTCCTGCGCTGGCACTCCTGTCCCACACGCGCCGCGGCGGCCGTGCGGTGATGGCCGTCGGCGACGTACAGCGCCGGAATATCCTTGAAAATCTCCGTAATGCGGTCGTTGGTCTTCCTGTCACGGATAACCCACAATTTGTGTCCGAAGCCGTCGGCGGCCGTAAAATCGTACTCAGGAGCGTTGTTTTCCACCACGCCGGCCACGATGGCGTCGATCTCGGCGTTGTCGGGGTAGGCGAAGAACACCGGTTCGATATTGGCTTTCTGGTTGCGGACGTGGATCATGCGGTCCTCCTCCTTGTCGGGACGCGTCAGTTCGTGCTTCTTGATCGCGCCCGAAAGGTAATCCTCGTAGTTGCAGCACATCGTCAGGCCGTACTGCGTGCGGCCGTCCATCGTCTGCGCATAGATATAATAGTACTCTTCGGGGTCCTGTTCGAGCCAGCCCTTTTCGCGCCATGCGCGGAAATTCTCGACGGCCTTGTCGTAAACCTCCTGCGAATGTTCGTCCGCAATGGGGTCGAAGTCGATTTCGGGCTTGATGATGTGCAGCAGCGAACGCTCGGTGGCTTCGGCCTTCGCCTCGGCGGAGTTCAGCACGTCGTAGGGACGCGACGCCACCTCGGAAGCGTACTGTTTCGGGGGGCGTATTCCCCGGAAAGGTTTGATTCTCACCATATGTTATGAGTCATATGTTATACACTATTTGTTCACCTGAAACCGGGTATTGCCGTTCTTGAAGAAATCCACGATCTGATTCGCGGCGGCAAGGCCGGCGTTGATGTTGGCTTCGGCGGTCTCGGCACCCATCTTCTTCGCCGTGGCGAACACCCGCCTGCCGAATTTTTCGTTCAGCTCGGACTGGATGCCGGCGGCGATGTCGGTAATGTATTTCAAGTCTTCGCGTTCGGTCAGGGCCTTCATCACTCCCTGCTCGTCGATCACCTCCTTGCGGGCGGTATTGACCAGCGTCGCGCCCTTGGGCATCGACATCAGCAGGTCGTAGCCGATCGAGCCTTTGGTCTGCTCCGTCGCGGGGATATGCAGCGAGAGGTAGTCCGAGTTCTTATACAATTCTTCGACCGAATTCACTTTTTTCACGCCGTCGGCCTCGAAAACGGCCGAATCGGTGATAAAAGGATCGTAGGCGATCACGTTCATGCCCATCGCCTTGCCCTTGCGGCCCACCAGCCGGCCCACGTTGCCGTAAGCGTGGATGCCGAGGGTCTTGCCCTGAATCTCGGAACCCGTGCCGGGAGTGAAGCCGTTGCGGGCCATGAAAATCATCATGGCGAGCGCCAGTTCGGCCACGGCGTTGGAGTTCTGGCCCGGAGTGTTCATCACCACGATGCCGCGTGCGGTAGCCGCCGCGAGGTCCACGTTGTCGTAACCGGCGCCGGCACGCACCACGATCTTGAGGTTCCGCGCCGCTTCGATGACTTCGGCCGTCACCTTGTCGCTGCGGATAATCAGCGCGTCCACGTCGGCCACGGCCGAGAGCAGTTCCGATTTGTCGGTATATTTTTCGAGCAGGGCCAGTTCATATCCGGCGCCTTCGACGATCTGACGAATGCCGTCTACGGCCTTCTTGGCAAAGGGCTTTTCCGTCGCAACCAATATTTTCATACCTGTATTTTCGATTAAATGAATAAAATCTATGTCCGACGCCGCACGTTTCCTCGGTGTAAAGGTAAAGAAATGCGCCATGGGCGGATGTTATTTCGCGTGTTTGGCGGCGAACTCCTGCATGCACTCCACAAGCACCCTGACGCTCTCGACGGGCAGTGCGTTGTAGCACGAAGCGCGGAAACCGCCCACCAGCCGGTGACCCTTGATGCCCACGATGCCGCGACTCTTGGCGGCCTCCATGAATTCGGGAGCCAGCTCCTCGTAACCGTCGGCCATCACGAAACAGATATTCATCAGCGAGCGGTCCTCCTTGTCCACCGTGCCGCGGAAGAGCGGGTTGCGGTCGATCTCGTCGTAGAGCAGCGCGGCCTTGGCCTGATTGCGGCGGTAGATTTCAGGAACGCCGCCGATCGACTTGAGCCACTTGAGGGTCTCCTTGAGCACGTAGATCGGGAACACGGGCGGCGTATTGAACATCGAGCCGTTCTCGACATGGGTGCGGAACGAAACCATCGTCGGCAGGTCGCGCACGATGTTGTCGAGCATATCCTCGCGGATGATGGCGAACGCAACGCCCGCAGGGGCGAGGTTCTTCTGCGCGCCGCCGTAGATCATGGCGTACTTGGTCACATCGACCGGACGCGAAAGGATGTCCGACGACATGTCGGCGATCAAGGGAACGGGCGAAACGAGGTCCTCGTGGTACTCGGTGCCGTAGATCGTATTGTTGGAGGTGATATGCACGTAATCCAGATCGGAGGGGATGGCGAAACCCTTGGGAATATAGGTGAAATTGCGGTCTTCGGACGACGCCAGCAGCTCCACTTCGCCGTAACGCTTGGCCTCCTTCATGGCTTTCTTCGCCCAGACGCCGGTATTCACGTAACCTGCTTTCTTACCGAGGAAGTTGGCGGGCACCTCGTAAAAGAAGGTGCTGGCGCCGCCGCCGATATAGAAAATCTTGTAGTTCTCAGGAATGTCGAGCATCTCGCGGAAAAGCGCGTCGGCTTCGGCCATCACGTCGTCGAAATCCTTGGTGCGGTGCGAAATCGAAAGCAGCGAAAGGCCCGACCCGTTGAAATCGATAATCGCTTTGGCCGCATTTTCAAGTACTTCGTCTGCAAGGATCGACGGTCCCGCGTTGAAATTGTGCTTTTTCATAATATTCTGATGTGAATTTAGGGTTTCGGAACTCCATTCTGTTAGTTTGCTAACACAAATATAAATAAAATATTCCTGAGAATACAACACTTGTGCAAAACTTGTTCAAAGAAATTTCACCCGGCGTCCCGAACACCCGGCATTTTTGAATTGTTTTTATTACTTTTGCCGAAACTTAATATCCGCCGCAATGGTAAAATCGATGACGGGCTTCGGCAAAGGCGAAGCCGCTCTGCAAAATAAAAAGATCACGGTAGAAATCCGCTCGCTCAACTCCAAACAGCTCGACCTCGGACTGCGGCTGCCGGCCGTATACCGCCAGTCGGAATACGAAATACGCAACATCATCGCCCGCACGATCCAGCGCGGCAAGGTCGATGTCTTCGTGACCGTCGAGTCGCAGGCCGTGGAGACGCCGGCGCGTATAAATAAAGAGGTGTTCCGCGAATACCTGCACCAGATGACCGACACGCTGGCCTTCGCGGGCATCGACGCCGACTACGACGCCATCGTGCCCGTCATCATGCGTCTGCCCGAAGTGGTATCGACCGAGACGGAGAGCATATCCGACGAGGAGCATGCGGCGCTGATCGCCGCGACGGAAGCCGCCGCCGCCCGGCTCGACGCATTCCGCATGCAGGAAGGCGCCATCCTGATCGCCGACCTGCTCGGCCGCGTGGACAGGATCGAAAGCTACAAGGAGGAGGTCGTGCCTTTCGAAAAGGCCCGCACGGAGACCATCAAGGCCCGGATTCTGGACAACCTCGAAAAGCTGCAGGCCGACGTGGACCGCAACCGGCTGGAGCAGGAGATGATCTTCTACCTCGAAAAGCTCGACATCACCGAAGAGAAGGTCCGCCTTGCGAACCACTGCAGATACTTCCGCGAAGTGGCCGCGGGCGAAGAGGGCGCAGGCCGCAAACTGGGCTTCATCGCGCAGGAAATGGGCCGCGAGATCAACACCATGGGGTCGAAGGCCAACGAATCGAACATCCAGATTCTGGTAGTCAAGATGAAGGATGAGCTGGAAAAGATCAAGGAACAGGTACTGAACATATTATAATGGGCAAGGTCGTAATATTCTCCGCTCCGAGCGGTTCGGGAAAAACCACCATCGTACGCGAATTGCTGAAGCGTTTTCCGCAGTTCGAATTTTCGGTTTCGGCGACCAGCCGCGCACCCCGCGGATGCGAACGGCACGGCTGCGACTACCACTTCATGACGCACGAAGAGTTCATGCAGGCCGTGGCCGAAAACCGGTTCGTGGAGTGGGAAGAGGTCTACAAAGGCACCTGCTACGGCACGCTGCGCTCGGAAGTTGAGCGCATCTGGGCCAAAGGCAACATCATCGTCTTCGACGTGGACGTGATCGGCGGCATCAACCTCAAGCGTATCTTCGGCGGCGACGCATGTTCGATATTCGTCATGCCGCCTTCGGTCGAGGAGCTGCGCCGCAGGCTCGAAGGCCGCGGCACGGATGCCCCGGAGGTGATCGACCGCCGCGTGGCGAAGGCCGAATTCGAGCTGACGAAAGCCCCCGAATTCGATCACATCGTCGTGAACGACTCACTCGACGAAGCCATCGCCGAGACCACCCGCATCATCGAAGAATTCATAGCCGGCCGGTCATGAAGCGCGTAATGCTCTATTTCGGGTCGTTCAATCCCGTACACAAAGGCCATATCGCCTTGGCCGAATATGTCGTGGAGCAGGGATTGTGCGACGAAGCGGTGCTCGTCGTCTCGCCCCAAAGCCCCTACAAGCGGGCCGCCGAACTGGCGCCCGAAATGGACCGCTTCGAGATGGCGGAAAGGGCCTGCGCCGCATCGCGCCTGCCGGAGCGGATCAAACCTTCGGTGGTGGAGTTTCTGCTGCCCAAACCCTCGTATACGATCGACACGCTGCGCTATCTGACCGAGAACCACGGCGCGGAGATGGAGTTTTCGATCCTGATGGGCGCCGACCAGCTCGAACGGCTCGACGGCTGGAAGGAGTACGAAAAAATACTCGAATACCCGATATACGTCTATCCCCGCCGCGGCGAGCAGGTCGGGCGTTTCGCCGGACGCGTCACCGTGCTGGAGGATGCTCCGCTGCAGGATTTCTCCTCGACGGAGGTGCGCGGACGGATCGAGCGGGGCGAGGACGTCTCGCGGATGCTCGACGCGGGAGTCGCGGAGTACATCCGCCGCAAAGGGCTTTGGAGCCCGGCGGCGCGCAAGGCCGCGCTGACGGCGCAGATCGCCGCGGAACCCGAAAATACGGAACTGTACGCCGAGCGCGGCAAACTCCATTACCGGCTCAACGAGTGGGGCGCGGCGCTCAACGACTTCAACCGCGTACTGCAGCTGGACGCCAGCCACGCCGAAGCGCGGCAGTATGCGCAGATGGTGCAGGAAATACTGGAATTCAGATACAAAGACATATACAACCCCTGACAATGACACGTTTGAAGATTGCCCTCATGGCGGGCGGCGATTCGCCCGAACGGGAAATCGCGCTTCAGAGCGCCGCGCAGATCGAATCGGCGCTGGACCACGAAAAATACGACATTACGGTCATAGACCTCCACCACCGCGACTGGCACTACACGGCCCCCGACGGCCGCCAATGGCAGGTGGACAAGAACGACTTCTCGCTGACGGTGGAGGGCGAACGCAAGGTTTTCGACTATGCGCTGATCATCATCCACGGCACGCCCGGCGAGGACGGCAGGCTGCAGGGTTATCTGGACATGATGGGCGTTCCCTATTCGTCGTGTTCGATGACCTCTTCGGTCATCACGTTCGACAAAGTCACGACCAAGCGCACCGTGGCGGGCCGCGGCATCAACCTCGCCCGTGAAATTTTCCTCTGCAAGGGCGAGACCGCGGACCCGGACGAAGTAATCGCCGAATTCGGGCTTCCGCTTTTCATCAAGCCAAACGCCAGCGGCAGTTCGTTCGGCGTGACGAAGGTCCACACGCGCGACGAGGTGCTGCCCGCCGTCGAAGCGGCTTTCGCCCAGAGCGACGAAGTGCTGATCGAAGAGTGCATCGAAGGCCGCGAAATGGGCTGCGGCATGATGGTGGCGGGGGGCCGGGAGTATCTGTTCCCGATCACGGAGATCGTCTCCAAGAAGGACTTCTTCGACTATCAGGCCAAATACACCGAAGGGTATTCGGACGAGATAACCCCAGCGCAGATCGCACCCGAAATCGCGGAGGAGCTGCACCGCATGACACGCATCGCCTACAAGGCGTGCCGCTGTTCGGGCGTGGTGCGCGTCGATTTCATCGTCACGCCCGAAGGCAAACCCTATATGATAGAGATCAACTCCATTCCCGGCATGAGTGCGGGAAGCATCGTGCCCAAGCAGGCGAAGGCCATGGGCATGACGCTGGGGGAGATGTTCGACCTCGTTATCGCCGACACCTGCCGCAAATGATCGAGATAGACGACAAAATCGTAAGCGCCGACCTGCTGCGCGAGTGCTTCGCATGCGACATCGCGGCCTGCAAGGGCATCTGCTGCGTCGAAGGCAACGCCGGAGCGCCGCTCGAAGCGGAAGAGGTCGATATTCTCGAACGCGAATACGAAGCCTACAGGCCCTATATGACGCCCGAAGGCATCGAAGCCGTCGAGCGGCAGGGCTTCATGGTCGTGGACGAGGACGGGGACCTGACCACGCCGCTGGTCGACGGCGCCGAGTGCGCCTATACCTACCGGGAGAACGGCATCACGCTCTGCGCCGTGGAAAAGGCGTGGCTGGAGGGGAAGACGGCGTTCCGCAAACCGATCTCATGCCATTTATATCCGATCCGGCTCATGCGGTTTTCGAACGGCACGGTAGGGTTGAACTACCACCGCTGGTCGGTGTGCGCCCCGGCGCGCGAGTGCGGACGGAAACTGGGAATCCCGGTCTACAAGGCGCTCAGGGAGCCGATCGTGCGACGCTTCGGCGAGGAATTTTACAAGGCGCTGGAAGCCGCCGAGGAACTTATCAGACAACAATAGACTGCGTATGAAAAAATACTGCCTTACATGTATGGCCGCCGTAGCGGCGCTCACGGCCGCGGCCGCCGAACCGCAGGCTGCGGAGAAAACCGATTCGCTGCACGTCGCGGCCCTGTCGCCCGAAGAGGCCGCAGCGGTGGATTCCATCGCCGCGCTGCGCCTGCGGCTGGCTCCCAAGCAGATCGAGTCGATTTTCGACACCAACGACGTCGTAGTCCTCGACACGCTCGACTCAGGCAACGACGCGGTGCAGGTGGTGCTCTACAGCAACAACACATGGAAATACGTCCGCAACCGCGAAGTGGCCAAGGACAGCACCATTTTCGAGAAATACTGGGATACGAAGACGCTCTTCCCTTACAAGGAGGTAGACATGTCGTCGATGCCCCAGTCGGTGGTCATCGACCTGATCGACTCGCTGACCGGCTACCACTGCCCGTATCAGGGTTCGGTGCATCCGCGCGGCAAGTACGGTCCGCGCCGTCGCCGCCAGCATCAGGGCGTCGATCTGCCGCTCAAGACGGGCGATCCGGTTTACGCCACTTTCTGTGGCCGGGTGCGAATCTCGGAATACAACAAGGGCGGGTACGGCAATCTGGTCATCATCCGCCACGACAACGGGCTGGAGACCTATTACGGCCATCTTTCGGAGCGCATGGTCGAGCCGAATCAGTGGGTCGAAGCGGGACAGATCATCGGTCTGGGCGGCTCGACGGGACGCTCGACGGGTCCGCATCTGCATTTCGAGACGCGCTATTACGGCCAGTCGTTCGACCCCGAACGGCTGATCGACTTCAAGAACGGCATCCTGAGCCGCGAAACGTTCCTGCTGAAGAAATCGTTCTTCAGCATCTATTCGAACGCGGGGCAGGACTTCGACGACGAGATCGCCAACGAGGAGCAGGACAAGAAGGAGGCCGCCGAAAAGGCCGCCATGAAGTATCACCGCATCAAGTCGGGCGATACGCTGGGCGCAATAGCCCGCAGATACGGCACGACGGTAAACAACATCTGCCGCATGAACAATATCAAATCGACCACGGTGCTGCGCATCGGCCGCTCGCTGCGGGTGAGGTAGGGCGGCGTACCGCATACGGGGACCCAAGCCCCGGACACGAAATAAGCCGGAGTCCGAGACTCCGGCTTATTTCGTTAAAAGACCGCGCCCCAAGGAGCCGTCTCCCGAACCGCAGGGGTGTTTACCTGTACTTCGCAGGCTTCGAAGACAGCTCCCGCACGAAGAATCGCAGCACGGCATCCTGCTGTCCGGGCGTCAGGGTGAGCACCGTATGCTTTCCGCGCGGCGTCGGCGTGAAATAGGTGTATCCCTGATCGTCCACGCAGATGATTCCCGGTTCGGACACCCCGAACATTTCGGGACGCAGGACATACAGCACCGACATCATGTCCCATGTAGGACGGTCGTAAGGCATCTTGCGGTAGGCTTTGTAGCCCTCGACCATCGGGTGCTTTCCGGCCCACGCAAAATCGGTTTCGATACTGGCTCCGGGATAATTCACCGTCTTGCCCAGTTCGAGCGACACGACCGCCACGGGTACGGGACAGAGCGCGAAAAGCCGCTTGGCGTTGGGGATGTCGTTCACGATATTGTATTCGGCGCGGGGCTTGTCGCCGAAGCTTCCGCCCATCACCGAACAGAACTTCACCTTGCGCTTCACCAGTTCGATGCCGTCCAGCGGCGAATACCGATCGCCCCGGCTCTCCAGCAGGCGGCCGAGATTGGTCGAGAAACCGACGGAGACGACCACGACCGAGCTGTCGGGACTCTCGGCCAGCAGGCGGCGGTAAAGGGTTACGGGATCGCCGTAGTCCCGGTCCCTGCGGCTGCGGGGGAAAAGTCCCGACTCGCAGACGGCGCGCGCGTAGTCGTCGCGTTTGAGCACCACGCCGTCACGGACCCTTCCGACCGGAATTTCGGGATAGCCGTACCACGTATTCATCATATCTATATAGCGGGGCGAGAATTCGGTATCCTTGCTGCTGAGGATGCCGAGCAGGATGATTTCACCCCGGTCCACCGCCTTGTAAAGCATATCGAGCGCCAGCGGATCATCCACGTCGTTGCCCATGTCGGTATCGAAAATCACCCGCAGGGGTGCGGCGGGCGTCTGCTGCGCCCGGATCGCCGGCGTACAGAGGGCGGCAAGCGCCGCCAGAATCAAAAGTTTCTTCATCGTTTCAGGTTATTCAGTTGCCTCCGGAGAGAATGATACATGCCAGACCGAGAATAAAGAAGAGGAACATGACCGCCAGCAGCCAGCCCACCGAGCGGCCCGCGCCCCGGAACTCCTTCCAGACGAAGACGCCCCAGACCGCGGCGACCATCGGCGCGCCCTGTCCCAGCGCATAGGAAATGGCGGCCCCGCCTTGCCTGCGGCGATATAGCTGAACGCCGTACCCAGACACCAGACCGCGCCGCCCAGCATCCCGACCAAATGAGTGCGGGCCGAGCCTTTGAAATAGGCGTCGTAACCGACCGGCGTACCGACGAAGGGCCGTTTCATGACGAGCGTATTGAAAACGAAGTTGCTCAGCAGAACGCCCACCGAGAAGATGAAGATCGCCGAATAGGGCGTCAGCATGCCGGGGGTGGGGGATTCGAAGTTGTCGAGGTCCATCGCCGCGGCCACGAAGCGGTAGAAAAACGACATCAAGACGCCGGCCAGCACCGCCAGCAGAATGCCTTTGCGGTTTTGCGCCGAGGAACCCGGCTCCTTCCGGACCCGTCCCGAAGCGATTCCGTTGCAGACGATGGCGATGACGATCAGCGCCACGCCGAGGAACAGAATGACGGGGTCGCCCTTCGGCGCTCCCAAGTAATTGATGACCACGCCCAGCACCAACGCCAGACCCACGCCCAGCGGAAAGGCGACGGCCAGTCCGGCCAGCGACACGGAGGCGGAAAGCAGGATGTTCGAGGCGTTGAAGATGACGCCGCCGAGCAGTACGCTGCCGAGGGCTTTGGGTGCAGCCTGCGCGAGATCTTCGAGGAAGGGACGCCCTTCGCTGCCGATGCTGCCCAGCGTAAAGCAGAGGATCAGCGAAAAAAGGAGCATGCCGACGACATAGTCCCAGTAGAAGAGTTCATAACGCCATGTCCTGCCTGCCAGTTTCTGGGTGTTGCCCCACGAGCCCCAGCACAACATCGTGACAATGCAGAGTATCACGGCGGTCGCATAATCGTTTACTACAAACATATTCGAAGTTTTAAAGGGTTGTCATTCGGTCGGCGGATCGGCCGTTATTCGCAAAACGGGCGTCGTCCACTTCGCGGCGCGTCGGAATCGAGCTTTGCGCCCCGATGCGGGTCACCGAGAGGGCGGCGGCGTGGGTGGCGAAGCGCGCGGCGTCCAAGAGCGGCAAGCCTTCCGCCAGCGCCACGGTCAGCGCCCCGTTGAAAACGTCGCCCGCCGCGGTCGTATCGACCGCCGAAACACGGCATGCGGGCACCACGGCGCAGGTATCGGCATTTTTCACGAGCGCGCCGCGCGAACCGCAGGTGACGATCACGTTCTTCACCCCCTTGTTCAACAGCGTCTCCGCTGCGGCTGCCGCATCCGTCCCGTTCAGTACGGGACGTCCCGTAAGCAGGGCGCACTCCGACTCGTTGGGCGTAAGGAGGTAGACGTATTTCAGGTACTTTTCGTCGATCTGCGCCGCAGGCGCCGGATTGAGAATCACCCTCACGCCCAATTCGGCGGCGGTCTGTATCGCGTATTCCACGGTTTCGAGCGGTATTTCGAGCTGGATCAGCAGATAGCCGGCCTTCGCCAGTTCGGGCCGGACGTCGTCGATATCCTTTCTGGAAAGCCGCGCATTTGCACCGGGAGCCACGACGATGCAGTTTTCGGCCGAATTATCGACCGTGATGAGCGCCACACCCGTAGGGGCCTGCGAATCGCGGACGACATGCGAAGTATCCATCTTTTCCGCGGTGTAGCGGGCCATCAGCTCATCTCCGAAAAGGTCGGTCCCGATACGCGCCACGAAAAGGGCGTCGCCGCCCAGCCGCGCGACGGCGACGGCCTGATTGGCGCCTTTGCCGCCGGAAACGATCCGGAATTCGCCGCCGAGAACGGTCTCGCCGGGTGACGGAATCCGGTCGGCCCGGACGATCAGGTCGGTATTGGCGCTGCCGACAATCACAATTTTTTCCATAGGTTATAATTTCAGATTATCAATATCAAGTGTTGCGCAATCGTTTGTGCAATCACATATGCAAGTATAAAGACAATAAAAGAAAATTGCAAGCTTTTTTATGGTATTTTTTCATATGCCTATCATTATTTTCTTGCCGCATCCGAAAAAATGGCTACTTTTGTTCGGAACAAAAACCGGGCAACAATACGCACCGGCCTATTCGGGCAGGCGGGACAGCCGGACGGAGAGCCGGTTGAAGAGCAGGTCGGAAAACAGGCGGGAAGCAGGCGGGAAGCAGGTCGGAGAGCGGGTTAAAGAGCAGACCGGGAAGCAGACCGGAAGGACCGGAAACGGGGCCGGCATCCATACGGGTTCCGGCATCCATTAAATAATATAACAGAACACCGCATGAAAGAGACGCTGGTCACCATATCCAAACGGACCGGATTCGCCATATCGACCGTTTCGCGGGTGCTGAACGGACAGGCGGAGAAATACCGCATCAGCCGGAAAACCGTCGAGCTGATCCACGCCGAAGCCAGACGGTGCGACTACACGCCGAGCCTTCTGGCGAAAGGACTGCGCATGAAGCGCACCAATACGCTGGGCTTACTGATTCCGCAGGTGTCGAACCCCTATTTCGCCGACATCGCCAGCGCCATCATCCGAGAAGCCCGCAGCCACGGATATACGGTAATGGTGGTCGATACCATGGAGAACGAAGAAAACGAGCAGGAGGGCATCCGGACGATGCTTTCGCGCCGGGTGGACGGCATCGTGGCCGTTCCGTGCGGCCGGACGCCCGACCACCTCGAAAAGGTGGACCGCTCGGTGCCCGTCATGCTGGTGGACCGCAGTTTCGAGCGAACCTCGCTGCCGTACGTCTGCACCGACAACTACCGCGGAGGCGTGGAGGCGACCCGGATTCTGCTGCAGAGCGGACACCGCAGAATCGCCTGCATACAGGGAGTTCCCCATTCGATGCCGAACCGCCGGCGCGTGCAGGGTTATCTCGACGCGCTCCGACAAGCGGGACTGCAGGAGGAAGCGATCATAACCGGCGACGCATTCTCGCTGGAGAACGGCTACCGGCAGACCAAGCTCGCCGTGGCAGGTCGCGACCGTCCCACGGCGATATTCGCCCTGAGCAATACGATCCTGCTCGGCGCGGTCAAAGCCATCCGCGAATCGGGTTTGCGGATCCCCGAAGATATTTCCGTGGTGTCGTTCGACGACAATCCCTATCTGGATTTTCTGGTTCCGGCCATAACCCGCATCGGCCAACCCGTCGAAGAGATCGGAAAAACGGCCGTCAGGCTGCTGCTGGAAAGCATCCGGGAGGAGGTACGCTGCCGGACGCAGCTGCAACTGCCGCCTGAAAGGATCGTCCGCGACTCGGTCGCAAACCCGCGTACCGCAAAGTAACGTCCGCTCCGGACATACCCCCGCCGCAGTCACAAGACAAGCGCCGGCATCCAAGTCCGGTCGAACGCGCACGACACGTCCTCCGCGGCGCTCCTGCACCCTGACATGACAGACAAAAAAGCCCGGACGTCCGGTCCGGGCTTTTTTAGATAAAATCCGATTACTTTTTGTTCTGAATCGCGTCCACGGCGTCGATCACCGCGCCGCGGAAACCTTTGCGTTCGAGTTCGGCGACGCCGACGATCGTCGTGCCGCCGGGCGAACAAACCGCATCCTTCATCGCGCCGGGATGCTGTCCCGTCGCCAGCTGCAATTTGCCCGTGCCGACGACCATCTGGCTGACCATGCGGTAGGCATCGGCGCGTGCGATGCCGTGTTTGACGGCGGCGTCGGCGAGCGCTTCGATGAACATCGCCACGAACGCGGGACCGCAGCCGCAGATCGTCCCGGCAAGTCCCAGCAGGGGAGTATCGACCTGCATCACCAGCCCGACGTGCGAAAACAGCCGCTCCGTCTCTTTCCACTCGGCATCGGAGAGCGAGTGGAGGCGTTCGCAGACAACAATTCCCTCGCCGACGGCGACCGGCGTGTTGGGAACCGTACTGAGATGGTGCGTTCCGGGCGCAAGTATGGTTTCGTACTTTCCGAACGTCATGCCGGCAGCCACCGAAACGACGATTTTCCCGGCCAGCAGCTCCTTCACAGGCGACAAAACCGCTTCGACCTGATGGGGTTTCACGGCTACGATCACCATGTCGGCGAACTCCGCGACACGGGCGGCATCGTCGAAAGCCAGAAAGCCTTTCGGCTCCGTATTGCGCCGCAGTTTGGCCCGGTCGCGGGCGCAGGCGCCGATCTGGCAGGGCTTCAACGCCCCCGTCGCGGCAAACCCTTCGGCAAGAGCCTGCGCCATATTTCCGAATCCGATAAATCCTACCTTCATAATACGATTCATTTTTCAAATTTAGGCTTCATTCCGGCTGTCCGCCGTTTATAATCCCGCTCCTGCGCACCTCCGGGGATTTACACGGCCGGAACGGACGGCTTCTCCGTTTACTTCGCGTAGTCCCTCTCCCCGAAAATCAGCGACCCGACGCGCACCATGTTCGAACCGCACTCGACGGCGAAGGGGTAGTCGTGCGACATGCCCATCGACAACACGTTGAACCGCGCCCCGAAATAGGGCTGCAAAAGGTCGAAACAGCGTTTCAGCTCCGTGAAATCGCGGCGGATAACCGCCCCGTCGTCGGTATTGGTCGCAATGCCCATCACGCCGCGGACGCAGACATCGGGCATCCGGGCGAAGGGCGCCGTGCCGACATACCGCATAAGCTCCCCGATCTCCCAGCCCGACTTGGTCTCTTCGTCGGCGACATGTATCTCCAGCAGAATCTCGATCGTGCGGCCGCATTTGGCGGCCTCGCGCTGGATGGCTTCGGCCAGACGCGCGCTGTCCACCGAATGGATCAGCGAGACGAACGGCGCGATATATTTGATCTTGTTGGTCTGCAGGTGGCCGATCATGTGCCACTCGATATCTTGGGGCAGCGCCTCGTATTTTTCGCGCAGCTCCTGCGGACGGCTCTCGCCGAAGACGCGGTGTCCCGCGTCGTAGGCTTCGCGTATCGCCTCCACGGGGTGGGTCTTCGACACGGCGACCAGCGTGACGTCTTCGGGCAGCGTGCTGCGCACGAACGATAATTGACATGCTATAGACATAGTAAGCTTGATTTCGATGCGTAAAAATACGCAAAATTCGTACAAGACGGAACAAGCCCGGAAAAATTCCGGGCCTGCATGCCGTTATTTTAACGCAGGATCAGCGCACCAGCACGATTTCCGTACAGTAAACGGTCCCGGAAAAGATGTCGAGCGACTTCGCCGCACGGTCGTAGACCTGCACCCGGCTTCCGCCGTCGCCCAAGTCGCAGAGCATGTAAATACGATCCTGAATATCGCTGTCGGGGAAGGTCACGGCCGTTACCGAGCGTACGGCGGCCGGCACCGCCGCCAGCACCTCTCCGAAGGTCATCGCCGCGGGATCGTACAGCCGGAGTTCCGTCGCGCCGTCCTTCACCACGGCATAGCCGCAGCAGACGGAGTGTTTCGGTCCGGCGGCATCGGACGCGGATTCCACGATCCAGAAGGGGATCATCCCGTCGGCATAGACCGGATCGCCGAGCCGCGCTTCGGTGCCTGCCGAACGCCTGCCGAACACCATCGGCGTATAGCATCCCTCGGCGTTGTTCACGGAGAGCATCACGTAGCCGTCGCTGTTCATCACGAAGGGACTGCCGGTCAGCATTTCGGCGCCGATACCCTCCGGCATCCGCCACGAAGGCGGCACGACGACGCTGGTGCGGGTTTCGGTCATGCCCAGAATGATGCAGTAATTGTCTTCGCACAACAGGTAGGCGGCTTCCGAATTGGGCAGCACGCCGGTCGTCATGACACGGTCGCCGCCGGAATTTCTGAAATAGCGCATCGTCAGGTCGTAGAAGGCGGCCGACCGTTTTCCGCCGTCGAGCGAGAGTCCGAAGATGCAGTTCGAACCGGGGCGGTTCACCGGATGGATGAAGTGGCTGCCGGGGAACCGTTCGGTACGGACGATTTCGCCCGTTTGCATATCGAATTCGCTGATTGCGACCTCGCCCGTATCGTCATTGCGAACCCCGTAGAGCGTATACGACGCAGGCGGCGTGCCGTCGGAAACGGAGATCCTGCCGAGCGGCATGGCTCTGCCGCGGCGGAAAAGCTTCACCTCGGCCGTACCCGCAGGATAGCCGCCGGGAGCGAGGAACGTGATGCTCGACTCGGTGCGGGAGGTCACTACGCCCCAGACGCCGTCGGCGTAGCCTTCGCTGATCGCCGCGTTGGTCAGGGGCCACGCGATGCGCAGCATGATGTCGTCGCCGGCTTCGAATCCTTTGGCCGAAACGGTCACCTCGTCGCCGGGGGCGAACGTCCGCGCCTCGGAGGGCATCACCACGTCGGTTACGAAAGGGATTCCTTCGCCGTCGTCCGAACTGCATGCGCAGAGGAAAGTTCCGAGCAGCAGCAAAAGCAGGTATTTCTTCATCGTCGTCAGTCTGTTGTCATCCTCCGGCACCGGGGGAGGGGCCGGAATACGACCGGTTCGCATTCGACGTAAAGATAAGGTTTAACGCCCTTATATCCAAATAAAATCGCGCTTTTCACCCGCGCGGCGTTTTGCCGTTTAGGATTTGTTTCGTACATTTGGAATCAAAACCTTAGAAATCTATGAAAAAACTCCGCTATTGCCTTGCTGCAACGGCCGTATTCGCCTACGGCGCGGCAGCGGCCTGCACCAATTTCATCGTCACCAAGGGCGCCTCGACCGACGGTTCGGCCATGGTCTCCTACGCCGCCGACTCGCACGCACTGTACGGCGCGCTGTACCACACTCCCGGCGGAAACTACAAGGCCGGAACCATGATGCCCGTTTACGAGTGGGACACGGGACGCTACCTGACCGACATTCCCCAGCTGCGCGAGACCTACTCGACAGTCGGCAACATGAACGAACATTCGCTCATCATCGGCGAAACGACATACGGCGGCCGTTCGGAACTGGCCGACTCGACCGGACTGATCGACTATGGATCGCTGATTTACATTACGCTCCAGCGCGCGAAGACGGCCCGCGAAGCCATCGCCACGATCGCCGAACTGGCCAACACCTACGGCTATGCGTCGAGCGGGGAATCGTTCTCGATCGTCGATCCCGGCGAAGCGTGGATCATGGAGCTGATCGGCAAGGGTTACAAGGCCGACGGCAAGGGCGGCAACGCCAATAAAGGCATCGTATGGGTCGCACGCCGCATTCCCGACGGATATGTTTCGGCGCACGCCAATCAGGCGCGCATCACGACCTTCCCGAAGAACGACCCCGAAAACTGCCTTTACGCGCCCGACGTCGTTTCGTTCGCCCGCGAAATGGGGTATTATGACGGTCCCGATGCGGATTTCAGCTTCTGCGACGCATATGCGCCGCTCGACTTCGGCGCCCTGCGCGCCTGCGAAGCCCGCGTGTGGGCCTTCTTCCGCACGGTGGCCGACGATATGGACCGATACGCGGATTATGCGATGGGCCACAACGCCGCGAACCGCATGCCCCTGTGGGTCATGCCCCGCGAAAAAGTGTCGCCCAAAACGGTCTTCGACTGCATGCGCGACCATTACGAGGGAACCCCGATGGACATGACCGCCGACATCGGCGCGGGCGGCAGCGCATGCCCTTACCGCTGGCGTCCGATGGAGTTCGAGGTGGACGGCGTGAGCTATGTCAACGAACGCGCGACGGCTACGCAGCAGACCGGATTCTGGTTCGTGGCGCAGGCCCGGCCGTGGAATCCCGCCGACATGGGCATCCTCTGGTTCGGCGTGGACGACGCGGCGACTTCGTGCCTGACGCCGATCTACTGCTCGGCGCAGGAGGTTCCCGCATGCCTGAGCGAGCAGAACGGCTCGATGCTCGAATATTCGCCCACGGTGGCGTTCTGGCTCTTCAACCGGGTCACCAACTTCGCCTACATGCGTTACGACATGATTTCGGCCGACATCCGCAAAGTCGTGGACAAGTGGGAGAACGGCATGCTGGAAACCGTACGCGAGGTGGACGCCGAAGCGTTGTCGCTCTCGCCCAAAGCGCGCGGCAAGTTCCTCACGGCGTTCAGCACGGCGACGGCGCAGCAGTTGTTCGACCGTTGGTCTAAGCTGGACAAATACCTGCTGGTGAAATATATGGACGGCAACGTCAAGAGCGAGAAAGCCGACGTGCTGACCTTCCTCGACGGCGACGGCGGACCGGCGCACTTCGTGGACAACGGCAACGGCAGGAACATTCCCGACAAGATCCAGTTCCCCGGTTACAACGAGAAATGGAAGCGCGCCGTGGCGAAGGACAACGGAGAAATCCTCCGGGTCGTAAAATAATGCGGCAAAGCCCCTTCCGGCAAATCCCGTCCCGACGGGCCGGACCGAGAGGGGAACGGTAACGGACAACAAACATTCAACCGAATTATGAAATACGATATTATCGTCGTGGGAAGCGGACCGGGCGGCTACGTCGCCGCCATACGCGCTTCGCAGCTGGGCCGCAAAGTGGCGCTCGTGGAGCGGGCCGAAGCCGGGGGCGTGTGCCTCAACTGGGGCTGCATCCCGACCAAGGCGCTGCTGAAAAGCGCGCAGGTTTACACCTACTGCAAATCGGCCGCACATTACGGACTCGACCTCACGGGCGAAGTGAAGCCCGATCTGGAAAAAATCGTGGCCCGCTCGCGCGGCGTGGCCGAGACCATGAGCAAAGGCGTGGCCTTCCTGCTGGGCAAGAACAACATCGACCTCATACCGGGATTCGGACGGCTCACGGCCCCCGGAAAGCTCGACGTGGACGGCACGGAGTACGAAGCCGACCACATCGTTCTGGCCACGGGGGCGCGCCCGCGCGAAATGGCGTTCATGCCCATCGACGGCGAGCGCGTCATCTCGTCGCGTCAGGCCCTGACGCTTGCGAAACTGCCCGAAACGATGATCGTCGTGGGTTCGGGCGCCATCGGCAGCGAGTTCGCGTGGTTCTATGCGGCGCTGGGGGTCAAAGTCACCGTCGTGGAGTACATGCCCCGCATGATGCCGCTGGAGGACGAGGAGGTATCGAAGACCATGGAGCGCGCATTCCGCAAACTGCGCGCTGCGGTGCTGACATCGACGACCGTAAAGTCGGTCCGCGTCAATGCGGAAGGCCGCTGCGAGGTGGAGATCGAGGGCAAGAAGGGCGCTGAAACCCTGACGGCCGACATCGTGCTTTCGGCCGTGGGCATCAAATCCAACATCGAAAATATCGGTCTCGAAGAGCTGGGCATCGCCGTCGAGCGGGACAAGGTAGTCGTAGACCGGTTCTACCGCACCAACGTTCCGGGCGTTTACGCCATCGGCGACATCGTGGGCGGCCCCGCGCTGGCGCACGTCGCCTCGGCGGAGGGAATCTGTTGCGTGGAGGCCATATGCGGCCTGAACCCGGCACCGGTGGACTATTCGACCATTCCGTCGTGCGTCTTCACCTCGCCCGAAGTGGCGTCGGTCGGCATGACCGAGCAGCAGGCGCAGGAGCGGGGCATCGCCTACAAGACGGGGCGTTTCCCCTTCACGGCGTCGGGCAAAGCCACGGCGGCAGGCGACCGCGACGGCTTCGTGAAACTCCTCTTCGGCGAGGACGATACGCTGCTGGGCGCCCACATGGTCGGCATGAACGTAACGGAGATGATCGCCGAGCCGACGCTGGCACGGATGCTGGGCGCGACGGGCCACCGGATAGCCCGCACGATCCATGCCCACCCGACGATGAACGAGGGCGTCATGGAAGCGGCCGAAGCGGCTATGGGCGCAGCAATCCATCTGTAAGGCCGAATATCACGCCGAAAAAGAACCGCCCCTTTCCTGCCGAAAGGGGCGGTTTTCGTATCCGCGGCGGCCGGTCTCGCCTTAAAGCGCAACCACGAGACGCATCCCCGGCCCGGAACAAAAAAAGAGTCCCGTTTCCGAGACTCTCCGCAGTTTATTTGAACCACTCTTCCAGATGGTCGCGGCCGTAGAAATAATAAACCGCAAGCCCCAGCCAGCTGGTCAGCAGTACCACGATCGCGGCAATGACTTTGCCGGCGGTAGAAATGTTTTTCTTGAAGATGTCCATGACGCACCAGATTGCGCAGGCGACACCGATCAGCCAAATGATAGTTCCGATCATAATTTTAAAGTATTAGAGTTTAGTAAAACATTTTTCGTTCGAATACACCGGGCGGATAGACCACGTCGCTCAGAAACAACCCCTGCGCCGGAGCGCCGCCGCTCGACCGCGAAAGGTCGCGGCTCCCGACGATCTCGCGGAAGCCGTCGGGCGTATAGCGCCCGCGTCCCACATCGACCAGCGTCCCGACCAGCGACCGGACCATGTTGCGCAGAAAACGGTCGGCGCGGATCGTGAAGCAGAGCACGCCACGTTCGTCGGCCGTCCATGCCGCGTGCATGATGCGGCAGATATTGGTCTTGTTGTTCGAATTGAGCTTGGCGAACGAGGTGAAGTCGTCGTATTCCAACAACGCCGCCGCCGCCTCGTTCATCCGGTCCATGTCCAGCGGCACGTAATACTGCCACGTCGCATCCCGCGTAAAGGGATTCTTGCGCGGTTCGATATAGTAACGGTATTCGCGTTCGCGGGCCGCGAAACGCGCGTGCGCATCCGCTCCGACGGGCGTCATGCTCCCGACGGCGATGTCGCCCGGAAGCAGGAAATTCAGTTTGTAGACGACCTGCGCCGGATCGGGCACCGGTTCCGCACAATCGAAATGCGCCACGTAATAGGAGGCGTTGACGCCCGTGTCGGTGCGTCCCGCTCCGGTCACCTCGATTTTCCCGCGCAGCAGGGTAGAGAGCGCCCGCTCCAGCGTCTGCTGCACCGACGGCATGTCGGGCTGGCGCTGCCAGCCGCAGTAGGCGGCTCCGTTGTACCGAAGTTCGAGAAAATAACGCATTGCGATCGATGAAGTTTCCGCAAAATTACAAAAAAATTTCTAACGCCGCGGCCTGATATTCAGTTTTACGGGACGGATCATGTTTTCGGGCTTCAGCACCTCGTCCAGCTCCTCGCGGCTCAGGATGCCGTGTTCGAGCACCAGCTCGTAAACGCCGCGCCCGGTTTCCAGCGCCTCCTTGGCGATTTTCGTCGAATTCTTGTACCCGATGATCGGATTGAGCGCCGTCACCACGCCGATACTGTTGTGCACGTACTGCAGGCACTTCTCCTCGTTGGCCGTGATGCCCTCGACACAGCGGATGCGCAGCGTGTCGAAGCCGTTGACAAGCAGTTCGGCGGACTCGAAACAGCACTGGGCCATCACCGGCTCCATGGCGTTCAGCTCCATCTGCGCAGCTTCGTCGGCCATCGTCACGCAGAGTTCGTTGCCGATGACCTTGAAGGCGATCTGGTTCATCACTTCGGGAATCACCGGATTGACCTTGCCGGGCATGATCGACGAACCGGGCTGACGGGCCGGCAGGTTGAATTCGCCCAGCCCGCAGCGGGGTCCCGAAGAGAGCAGGCGCAGGTCGTTGCAGATTTTGTTCATCTTCGAGGCGATGCGCTTCATGGCCGAAGAGTAGCCGACCATGCAGACCGTGTCCGAAGTGGCCCCCACGAGATCCTCGGCCTGTTTCACGTCCCAGCCCGTAATCTCCCGGATGGCGGCCGTACAGCGCTCGGCATAGCCCGGTTCGGCGCAGATGCCCGTACCGATGGCCGTGGCGCCCATGTTGATAGACAGAAACTCCGAAGCCGCATGGTCGAGATTCTCGACTTCGCCCTGCAGGACGCTCGCAAAGCCGTGGAAAGTCTGGCCGAGGGTCATCGGCACGGCGTCCTGCAGCTGCGTGCGGCCCATCTTGAGCACGTGGGCGAACTCTTCGCCCTTGCGGGCAAAGGAGGCGATCAGCTCCATGAGGTGTTTGCGCAGTTCGAGGTGCGTGGCATAAAGTCCGAGGTGGATCGCCGAAGGGTAGGCGTCGTTGGTAGACTGCGAGCAGTTGACATGGTCGTTGGGCGAGCAGTACTGGTATTCGCCGCGGGCGTGCCCCATGATCTCCAGCGCACGGTTGGCGATCACCTCGTTGGCGTTCATGTTGGTGGTGGTGCCCGCACCGCCCTGAATCATGTCCACGGGGAAGAATTCGTGGAATTTGCCCTCCATGATTTCACGGCAGGCCTGCGAAATGGCGTTGAAAAGCTCGTCCGAAAGCAGCCCCATGTCGTGATTGGCGACGGCGGCGCCCAGTTTCACGATCGCCAGCCCCCGGATAAAGAGGGGATACTCGCACAACCGGAACTTGCTGATCGGGAAATTCTCCAGCCCGCGCATGGTCTGCACGCCGTACAATACGTTTTCCGGCACCTCAACACACCCAAGCAGGTCGCACTCGGTGCGTGTCTTTTTCTGTTCTTTTTCCATACTCATTACAAACTATAAAGATTAAAGCCTTCTTTCATTTCGAATTAAAATCGAACAACCATTTAAAGTTAATAAATATTTCCCGAACAGAAAAATATTTTCCCGTTCTTCGTCCGTTCAGCGTCCATTGGAAAGACAAACGCGCCTGCGGCGGCGGTTGAAAAATTTGGCAGTGCGGCCGGGTTGTATTATCTTTGTACGAATTTGCACGACAATAAAGACGGAAAGCATGAAAGCAGCTATCATAGGTTACGGCAAAATGGGCCGCGAGATCGAAAAAATACTCATCGAACGCGGTCACGACGTGACGCTCGTGATCGACACCGACAACGCCGCGGACCTCAACGCCGCGAATCTTGCCGGAGTGGACGTGGCGCTGGAATTCACCATGCCCTCGACGGCCTACGCCAATATCCGCACCTGCATCGAAAACGCGACTCCCGTGGTGAGCGGCACCACGGGCTGGACCGACCGCTTGGGCGAGTTGCAGCAATTGTGCCGCGAGAAGGGCGGGGCGCTGTTCTATGCATCGAATTACTGTCTGGGCGTAAACCTGATGTTCCGCCTCAACCGTCAGCTGGCGGCGATGATCGACCGCGTCGGCGGCTATGACGCGAAGATCGAAGAGGTACACCACACCCAAAAGAAGGACGCTCCGAGCGGCACGGCCATCACGCTGGCCGAAGGCGTCATCTCGGAGCTGCACGACAAAACCGCGTGGGTGAACTACGCGCCGGGGATCGAACACGCGACGAACCGGATCGAAACTCCGGCGGACGCCGCCGCGGACCAGCTCGAAATCCGCTCCGTGCGCGAAGGCATGGTTCCGGGCATACACACCGTGACCTACGAATCGGCAGACGATATTCTGGAACTGAAACATACGATTAAGAACCGCCGTACGTTAGCAATGGGGGCTGTCATAGCCGCCGAGTTCTTATGCGGCAGGCAGGGCGTCTACTCGATGGACGACCTGCTGAAATAAATTTACGAATATGGGAAAAATCAAGGCATTCTTCCGCAACAAATGGGTCGGCTTCGCGCTCGCCTCGCTGCTTTACACGCTCTGGTTCGTCGTATGGACCGGCAATCTCTGGATGCTGCTGGGGCTGGCGGTGATCTTCGACCTCTACATCACTAAGTTCTTCTACCGCTACATCTGGTGCCACAACGCGCGTATGTGCCAGCAGAGCAAGGTCTACAAGACCGTATACGAATGGGTAAACGCCATCATCTTCGCCACGGTCGTGGCTTCGCTGGTGCATATCTTCGTCTTCCAGATGTACGTCATCCCGACCTCGTCGATGGAAAAGTCGCTGCTGATCGGCGACTATCTCTATGTGAGCAAGGTGACTTACGGACCGCAGATGCCCAACACGCCGCTGTCGTTCCCGTTCGTGCATCACACGATGCCCTTCTCGCAGACCAAAAAATCGTTCTCCGAAGCCGTCAAGTGGCCGTACCACCGGCTCAAGGGGTTGCGCAAAATCAAACGCAACGACGTGGTGGTCTTCAACTTCCCGGCGGGCGACACCGTCCTTCTGGAGAATCAGAACGCCACCTATTACGACGTGCTGCGCAGCTACGAGGATTCGTTCGGCAAAGAGGAGGGACGCAAGCGTCTGGCCGAAAAATACACCATCATCAGCCGCCCCGTGGACAAACGGGAGAATTACATCAAACGCTGCGTGGCCGTTCCGGGCGACTCGCTCGAAATACGCAACGGGCAGGTGTGGGTGAACGGTGCGCCGCAGGAGGGGATTCCGGGCATCCAGTACCAGTACGCCGTACAGGTGTCGTCGCCCCTTTCGCAGTACGCCATCGAGAATCTCGGCATTACGGAGTACCGGGGCAACGGCTCGGTATACGACATGTTCCTGACCGAAGAGGCCGCCGGGAAAATCGAAGCCCTGAACAACGTGATCTCCGTCCGCCGCTACATCTTCTCCCCCAATACGGAGGTGTTCCCGCAGTGGAAGGAGCCGCACTGGAGTCAGGACAACTACGGACCGATCTGGGTGCCCAAGAAAGGCGCGACGGTGGAGCTGACCGCCGAGAACCTGCCGCTGTTCCGCCGCATCATCGAGACATACGAGGGCCACTCGCTCGAAGAGCGCGACGGCAAAATATTCATCGACGGAGCGGAGGCTGACAGCTACACGTTCGGCATGGATTATTACTGGATGATGGGCGACAACCGCCACAATTCGGCCGACTCGCGGTTCTGGGGCTTCGTTCCCGAAGACCATATCGTCGGCAAGGCTTCGTTCGTCTGGCTGTCGCTCGACGCGAACAAATCGTTCCCGGCGAACATCCGCTGGAACCGTCTGTTTACAAAGGTGCGGTAGGGTGGAACCGGAGGACAGCTATCTGACCATTGCGGCGCCCGCCGAGGCGTCGTCGAGGGAGCGGAGCAGCAAGTTCCTCGCCTATGCCTACCCCGTGCAGCAGGAGGAGCAGATACGCGAAATCCTCGACGGACTGCGCAAGAAATACTACGACGCGACGCACCATTGCTACGCATGGCGACTGGGGCCGGGAGGCGCCGCATTCCGGGCCAACGACGACGGAGAACCTTCGGGAACGGCCGGGAAGCCGATTCTGGGACAGCTGCTTTCGAACAACCTGACGGACTGCCTGATCGTCGTGGTCCGCTACTTCGGCGGCACGAAACTGGGGGTTCCGGGGCTGATCGCCGCATACAGGGAATCGGCGGCGGAGGCGATCGCGGCGGCCCGAATCGTCGAACGCACCGTAGACCGCACGATCCGCGTCGATTTCCCCTACATCGCCATGAACGACATCATGCGCGTCATCAAGGAGCAGCAGCCTAAAATCGCATCGCAGGAGTTCGACAACCTCTGCACGATGGTGCTCACCATCCGCGAAAGCCGCGCCGGGGAGCTGACCGAAAAACTGAAAAAAGCCGGAGGAAGCATCGCCGGCGAGGACATTTGAGAATCGAAAGTTAAAAATCGAAAACCGGAAATGCGGTCCGCCGCATTCCGCGGTTTCAGCGATACGAAATGACACACGAAAAATCCATCTATATCAAAGGCGCGCGGGTCCACAACCTCAAGAACATCGAGGTCGAGATTCCGCACGACAAACTGGTCGTCGTAACGGGCCTTTCGGGTTCGGGAAAATCGACGCTGGCCTTCGACACCATCTTCGCCGAGGGACAGCGCCGCTACGTCGAGAGCCTTTCGGCCTATGCCCGGCAGTTTCTGGGCAAAATCAACAAACCCGACGTGGACATCATCACGGGCATCGCGCCGGCCATCGCCATCGAACAGAAGGTCAATACGCGCAACCCCCGTTCGACGGTGGGCACGACGACCGAGATATACGACTACCTGAAACTGCTGTTCGCCCGCATCGGACACACCTTCTCGCCCGTATCGGGACAGGAGGTGCGCTGCTACAGCGTGGACGACGTGGCGACATACGTTCAGGAACTGGGCGAGGGGAGCCGCGCCGTCATCGCCGCGCCGCTCGTGCTGGCCGAAGGGCAGGGAATCATCGAAAAACTGACGCTGCTGCTCTCCGACGGCCTGATGAGAGTCTACACCGACGGTCAGACGCGCCTGATCGAGGAGATACTCCCCTCGATCGACGAAACGACCGGAGCCGCGGATATTCAGGTCGTGATCGACCGCATGCGCATCGCGCCGGACGACGACACGCAAACCCGCATCCGCGACTCCGTGGCGCGCGCCTTCTCCTACGGCGACGGCATCTGCACCGTCATCTCGGACAAGGGCGCGGCCGAATTCTCGTCGCGCTTCGAGGCGGACGGCATCGAATTCGAACATCCGTCGGAACACCTTTTCAGTTTCAACAACCCGCTGGGGGCATGTCCCCGCTGCGAGGGATACGGCAAGGTGATCGGCATCGACGAGGATCTGGTGATTCCCGACAAGGGCAAGACCATCTACGAGGACGCCATCGCCTGCTGGCGGGGCGAGACCATGCGCAAATGGAAGGAAAAGCTGGTGGAGAACGCCTATAAGTTCGATTTCCCGATCCATACGCCGTTTCACGAGCTGACGCAGGAGCAGAAACGGCTGTTGTGGCGCGGCAACCAATATTTCCACGGTCTGGACGAGTTCTTCGCCTACATCGACTCGGAGCGGCGGAAAATCCAGTTCCGCGTGATGAAGGCGCGCTATACGGGCAAGACGACCTGTCCCGAATGCGGGGGCAGCCGCCTGCGCAAAGAGGCGCTTTACGTCCGCATCGGCGGCCGGAACATCGCCGACCTCGTGGTGATGCCGGTGGACGAGCTGATCGTATTCTTCAACGGACTGCAGCTCGACGAACACGACACGAAAACCGCGGCCCGAATCCTGATCGAAATCCGCAGCCGCCTGCAATACCTCGCCGACGTGGGACTGGGCTATCTGACGCTCGACCGGCTTTCATCGACCCTGTCGGGCGGCGAGAGCCAGCGCATCAACCTCTCGACCTCGCTGGGCAGCAACCTCACCGGCTCGCTCTACATCCTCGACGAACCCTCGATCGGCCTGCATCCGCGCGACACGAACCGGCTTATCAAGGTGCTCAGGCAACTGCGCGATCTGGGCAACACGGTGATCGTCGTCGAGCACGAGGAAGAGGTGATCCGCGCCGCCGACTACATCGTGGACATAGGTCCCAAGGCGGGTTACAACGGCGGCGAAGTGGTTTTCAGCGGTACGCTGCCGCAGCTTCTGAAAAACAAAAAAAGCCTGACGGCGGATTACCTGACGGGCCGCCGCGCGATCGCCCCGCCCGCCGCGGAACGCGGATGGAGCAGTTCGATCGTCATAAAAGGCGCCCGCGAGAACAACCTGCGCAATATCGACGTGCGGATTCCGCTGGGCGTGATGACCTGCATCACGGGAGTCAGCGGCAGCGGCAAATCGTCGCTGGCCAAGGGAATACTCTATCCGGCGCTGCGGCGCATGCTCTTCGACACGGGCGTCAAGCCCGGCGACTTCGACGGCATCGACGGCGACGTGCAGCTGCTCAAATCGGTCGAGATGATCGACCAGAACCCCATCGGCAAGTCGTCGCGTTCGAATCCCGTGACCTACATCAAGGCCTACGACGAAATCCGGCGGCTGTTCGCCGACCAGCCCTACGCCCAGCATACGGGGCTGGGGGCTTCGGCATTCTCGTTCAACATCGCGGGCGGCCGCTGCGAGGAGTGTCAGGGCGAAGGGGTCATCAAGGTCTCGATGCAGTTCATGGCCGACGTCGAACTGGTCTGCGAGGCCTGCGGGGGCAAACGCTTCCGCGACGAGATACTCGAAGTCAAATACCGCGGCAAGTCGATCTACGACGTGCTGGAGATGACCGTGGACGACGCGATCGCGTTCTTCGGCGAGGAGAAGAAGGATTCGACCTGCAAACGGATCGTCGAGCGGCTCAAACCGCTGCAGGACGTGGGGTTGGGCTACATCAAGCTGGGCCAGTCCTCTTCGACCCTGTCGGGCGGCGAGAGCCAGCGCGTGAAGCTGGCGTCGTTCCTGACCAAGGACAGCGCGCAGGGCGGCGTGATGTTCATCTTCGACGAACCGACGACGGGACTTCATTTCCACGACATCAACAAGCTGCTGGCGGCATTCAACGCGCTGATCGAACGGGGACACACGATCGTCATCGTGGAACATAACATGGACGTCATCAAATGCGCTGACTGGGTCGTGGATCTCGGTCCCGAAGCGGGTACGGGCGGCGGCGGAGTCGTATTCGAAGGCACTCCGCGCGCATTGGAACAATGCCCGGAGAGCTATACGGGCAAATTTCTCAGCCTGCGCACGAAATTATAATCATGGAATTCTTCACATACAGATTACCCAACGGCATCCGGGGTATCCACCGTCAGGTGAAAAGCAACGTGGCGCACTGCGCGCTGGTCGTCAATGCCGGAAGCCGCGACGAACACCCCGACCAGTACGGGCTGGCGCATTTTACGGAACACGCCTTCTTCAAGGGCACCCGGCGGCGCCGCGCATGGCAGGTGAACTGCCGGCTGGAAAACCTCGGCGGCGAACTGAACGCCTTCACGACCAAGGAGGACACGACCATTCACGCCACGACCCTGCGGGGCGACTTCCCGAAGGCCGTCGAGCTGATCGCCGACATCGCCTTCCGCTCGACGTTCCCCGACCGGGAGCTGGAGCGCGAAAAGGAGGTGATCGCCGACGAGATCAACACCTACAAGGACTCGCCCGCCGACCTGATATACGACACGTTCGAAGAGATGCTGTTCGCCGGCTCGGAGCTGGGCCACAACATTCTGGGCCGCAAAGCCGCGCTCATGCGCTACGACGGCGACGCGATCCGCGCCTTCACCGGCCGCACGCACACGACCGACCAGATGGTCTTCTCTTCGATCGGCAACTTCTCGGCCAAGACGGCCGAGACCGTCGCAGCGCGCTATTTCGCGCAGCAGGCGGCCACGACGCGCGGATTCGTCCGGGCCGCGACCGCACCCCGGCCGCCGTTCGAGAAGACCGTGGTGAAGCATACCCACCAGACCCACTGCATCATCGGCGGCCGCGCGTACGGCATCGGCGAAGAGAAACGCCTGCCGCTGGCCCTCGTGACCAATATTTTGGGCGGGCCGTGCGCCAATTCGCTGCTGAACGTCGTGGTGCGCGAGAAAAACGGACTGTCGTACAACATCGAAGCCAGCTACACGCCCTACAGCGACACGGGGATCGTGGCCATCTACTTCAGTTCGGAAAACGGCAACACGGCGCAGTGCATCGACCTGATCGAAGGGGAGCTGCGCAAACTGCGCACCACGCCGCTGACGGGCCGCCAACTGTCGATGGCCAAGAAACAGTTCATCGCCCAGCTCGCCATTTCGAGCGAGAGCAACGAGGGCTACATGCTCGGCGCCGGAAAAAGTTTCCTGACGCACGACGACGTGGACACGATGGAACAGGTCTACGCCAAGGTGCGTTCGTTGACCGCCGTGCAGCTGACCGAAGTCGCCGAAGAGGTATTCTCCGGCATGTCGAGACTGATTTATAAATAAGGTTATGGAAAAAGAGATCGTATTCGTCCTGCTCGACGAATTTGCAGACTGGGAGGCGGCGTTCCTCGCCCCGGCCCTTTGTTCAGGCGTCATGCCGGGCCGTCCGGGTTCGTACGCCGCAAAATACATGTCTCCCGACGGAGAGTCCGTCCGGTCGATCGGCGGATTGCGCGCAACACCCGATTACGACGCTTCGACGCTGCCGGAAAGTTGCGCCGGACTGATTCTGGTCGGCGGCATGCAGTGGGAGTCGGCCGCCGCCCGGCGGATCGCGCCGCTCGCAGGCGAAGCGCTGAAGCGCGGGATTCTCGTCGGCGCCATCTGCAACGCGGTTGCGTTCATGGCCGCCAACGGCCTGCTGAACGGGGTGCGGCATACGGGCAACACGGTCGAGATGCTGAAAAAGTGGGGCGGGGCGAACTACACGGGCGAAGCGCTCTACGAGGAGCGGCAGGGCGTGCGCGACGGCAACGTCGTGACGGCAAACGGCACGGGATATCTCGAATTCACCCGCGAATGCCTGCTCGCGCTCAAGGCCGACACGCCCGACCGGATCGAGGCATCGTACAAGTTCAACAAATACGGATTCTGCAGGCAGTAATGGAAGCGCTCGAACAATATATCCGCGACCACACCTCGCCCGAAGAGGAGTTGCTGCACGAACTGGACCGCGAGACCAACCTGCGGGTCATACAGCCCCGCATGCTGTCGGGCCATATTCAGGGCCGCCTGCTGGAAATGCTCGTGCGGATGCTCCGCCCGCGGCGGGTGCTCGAAATCGGGACTTTCACGGGTTACTCGGCCCTCTGCATGGCCGCAGGGCTGGAAGGGGAGGCCGAACTGCATACCGTCGAGGTGGAGGACGAGCTGGAGGAGCTGGCGCAGTCGTTCTTCGACCGCAGCGCGCACGGCTCCCGCATCCGGCTCCACATCGGTTCGGCGCTGGATATAGCTCCCGTACTGGGCGGTGTGTTCGACCTCGTATTCATCGACGGCGACAAGCGCGAATACCCGGACTACTACCGGATGCTGATGGGCGACGACGACGGCTGTCCGCTGGTGCGCAGCGGCTCGGTGCTGATCGCCGACAACATCCTTTGGTCGGGAAAAGTCGTGCAGCCCGTCGCGCATAACGACCGCCACACGCAGGCGCTGGTGGAGTTCAACCGCATGGTCCGGGAAGATCCGCGCGTCGAGAACGTGATCGTACCGCTGCGGGACGGCCTGAACCTGATTCGGATAAAGTAAGCCGGGGACAACTGATTGGGATATTGAAAAATGACATTTCCCCCTTTCTCCGAACGAGGGAAAGCTGATTTTTCGTACCTTTCGGAAAAATCAACGGACAAATGGAACTAAGCGAATTACAGCGGCGGGTCGATGCGTGGATCAAAGAGTACGGAGTGCGCTATTTCAGCGAACTGACCAACATGGCCGTGCTCACCGAAGAAGTGGGGGAGCTGGCCCGCATCATGGCCCGCAAATACGGCGACCAGTCGTTCAAGGAGGGTGAGAAATGCAATCTCGCGGACGAGATGGCCGACGTATTATGGGTGCTGACGTGTCTGGCCAACCAGACGGGCGTGGACCTCACGGCGGCCATGGAAGCCAACTTCGCCAAGAAAACCTCGCGCGACAAAGAGCGGCACCGCAACAATCCGAAACTCTGACGGAGCGCATTTTCACACAAGCGGAGAGGCAATTCGGATTAAAACCTCCCGACAGGCCCGCTCCGCTGTTGTCGCGGAACGCGCCCGGCACGGTACAGCGCATTTGGTGCGAGCTTTCGTACGTGGGGCAGCAGCTCTTCGTCGTCGGCAGTCCTTCGGGCCGAAATCACTCCACGATGTCGATGCAGATCGCACCGTATTTCCCCCGCACGCCATAGGTCTGCACGGCTTCGACGGGAAGCATGTAGAAATAGTGCATCGGCACGTCGGCCGACACCGAGAAGGCATCGGCCCGGCACATCTTCAGCCACGATTCGATCGAGGAAAAAGCACCGTTGAAAACCACGAGCGGCACCCGGTCGGGATAGATGTCCCCGATAACGACGCCCCTGCCGGCACCGCAGCGCGCCATCGTCGCAGTATCGGTGTATATTTCGAGCGTGCGCAGGATCAGCCCGTCGATAAACTGGAAGATACTGCCCGGAACCCGCTCCCCGTCGAGCAGATAAACGGCGTCGGGCGGCAACGTACGCCAAAGTTCCTTGGGAACCTTGAATAGGGAGACCTCGCCTCCGGCCCTGCGCACCGAATCGTATTCGTCGCGCAGCGTGTAGGCGGCGATATGCTTTGGGGTACTGCGCCACTTGTGTCCGGGCTCGTCGTATACACCGTCGGCCCACGTATATCCCGCAACGTTGCCCAGCAGGTGCGGACGTACGCCTTTTTTCCGGTTACGTTCGGTAAAGAATTTCAGCAAACGCACCTTCTCGCGCCGGGTAGTGTCCGACAACCGCATCCGACGGTTTTTAGCCTTCACCTTACGCACGTTCCACAATGTCACCGCATCGTATGCCGCAGCTTCGGTCGTACGCCGCCGGTTGAGTTTATAAGCGAACAGACGCGCGGCGGCCGATTCCTCGGCCGCAAAAGCGAGGGAGGGCAGATCGGCGATCGCTTCCTGCCGCGCCTCGTCGAAGCGCAGCTGCGCTTCGGGTCTGAGAGGTTCCTGCGCCGCCGCACTCCCCATATATATACATGCCGCAGCCAAAGCCGCCGTACGGATAAACATATTTTTCATTTCAAAAGCTACTAAAATTTTAGTAAAAGTAATACTAAATTTTTAGAAGTGCAAATTC
>ERZ791914.529-NODE-529-length-36458-cov-23.184683_pt1 | contig 36458 bp, 23 predicted proteins | sample MGYA00510140_ERZ791914 | MGnify/ENA primary metagenome ERZ791914 (study PRJEB30046, sample SAMN00792079) | human gut metagenome | study: EMG produced TPA metagenomics assembly of the A metagenome-wide association study of gut microbiota in type 2... | reverse complement strand
CCCGGGATTCTTATCTGGAACTGAACGCTGCGATGGATTGGAATGCCTTGGATTTTAAGGATGAAGGCTTGGTGTCCGCACGGCTGATGGCTGATATAGGAAAGCCGGATGTGGTGAGATTCATGGGAAGTATGGATGAAAAGTTTATCCGGCAGTATCCTTCCGAACCCTTGCGCATCCGTACAGGGATCGACGGTGATTTGAACAAGCTGAAACTGACTACGCTGACTGCCGAGCTGCCCGGTGCATTGGGATTGTTCGCCCGGGGGGAGCTAACCCATCTGACAGACAGTCTGCTGCGCGGGGGGGATATCACTTTGGAAGCTGAAACCAAGGATTTGAAGTTTGTTTCCACGTTGGCTGAAGGAATAGAAATTCCATACGGAACGCGCTTGGAAGGCAAATTTACGATGGCGGGCACTAAAATGGGCACGGACCTGCTGCTGATGCAGCCCGAAGCCCAGGCGGTGGTTGCGGCCGATACTATTCCTATAACGGTTTATAATGACAGCATCTCCGTAGCGGATGATTTCAAGATGGAACGGGCAGCCCGTCTGTTTGCCAAATACGACTTGTCGCGTGACAGGTATGAGGCAGACTTGGCTGTCAATCATTTTGACCTGCACCAGTTTATGCCTGCCGATTCTTTGTACACCTTGTCCACCCGTCTGAAAGTGGAGGGGGAAGGTTTTGACTTTTTTTCTCCCCGTACTTATTTCAATGCGGAGGGCGGCATAGACCGTTTCCATTATGGCAGTTATCATCTGACAGGAATTTCATTGGCTGCCGGACTGGAGAAATCGAAGGTGCATGCTTCACTGGCAGTGAAAAACTGGACCATGGATATCAAGGCGCATTTGGATGGTATCTTGAAACCTCATGATGTTTCGGGCGACTTGAAAATGGATGTGGCTCATTTGGATTGGCAGGCGCTTCATCTGATGGATACCCGTTTTCAGACCTCCCAGCACCTGGGGGTCCGTTTCAGCAGTGACCTCAGAAAAAGGTATGTCGTAGAGGCCGAGATGACGAATGCCACGATTGTCACTGCCAAACGCACTTCCCATTCCAAGGACCTGTTTGCTGGATTCAGCACTTCCAGAGATTCCACTTTTGCTTATCTGCGTGCGGGGGATCTTGATTTGAGTCTGGAAGGAGCAGGGCACATGGAATACATTTCCGGCAGGGCGGATTTGCTGATGAAGAAACTGGCGGAACAATGGGAAAGCAAACATATTGAACAGGAGGAGCTTCGGGAATTTCTTCCGGGACTATGTCTGAAAATATCTTCCGGTCCCGATAATCCGATAGCCAATTATCTGTCAATGATGGGGTTGTCATACAGTCGTCTGTTTATGGATGTGGATTCATCTCCGGCAGAGGGATTGAACGGGGAGGCTTATTTATATGGATTGCGTACAGACAGCCTGACTTTGGATACCATCTATTTGGATGTACAGCAGGACCTGAATGGCATAAATATGTTGAGCGGAGTGGTGAACGGACCCAAACCGGGACAGGAGGCGTTTGATGTGACGCTGGAGGGAAATGTGGGAAACAACAGTGCCCAGTTGTTGGTTCAATACCTGAATGCCCGTAAAGAACAGGGAGTATATATGGGCGTGATGGCCGACCTGCGCCGCCACGGCATACGCATGAAGGTTTTTCCAGAGCATCCCACGTTGGTATACCGTCCTTTTACCGTGAATAAAAATAACTATATTTATCTGGCTGACAACGGGCGGATTCATGCAAATCTGGATTTGCATGACGAGCAGGGGACCGGACTCAGTTTCTATACCAATCGGGAAGATACCATAGCCAAACAGGATATGACGGTGGAGCTTTCACGCATCAATCTGAAAGAATTCCGGCGTATCCTTCCCTATATGCCTGATATGGAAGGATGGATCGGAGCAGAAGCGCATTATATAGATTCCGGTCCGTATATGATGGTGAGCAGTGATTTGCGTATAGATGAATTCAAATATGAAGGCAGTGCGTTGGGAAATTGGGAACTGGGTGGTGTGTATCTGCCCGGTGAGGCAAAGGATCATCATCTGGATGCCTATATACGCCATGATGGTGAGGAGATAGCTCATTTGGGAGGTATCTATCTGCCCGCGGAGGAAGGAACGGGAAGCCTGAGCGCGGATATAGCCTTCGAACATTTTCCGCTGAATGTCGCCAATCCGTTTGTGCCCGACCGCATGGTGGAACTGGACGGGGATATTGATGGAACATTGTCCATGAAAGGTGATCCGGCCAAACCCTTGCTGAATGGGGAACTGGCATTGGATTCCGTGACTTTCTTCATGCCGGAGATGTCTGCCATGTTCCGTTTTGATAATGAACCGGTGCAGGTGGTGAACAGTAAGATGATGTTCAAGGAGTTCGATATATTCACCAAAGGCAAGACTCCTTTTACCATTAACGGCGAGGTGGATTTCTCGGATTTGGAACGGACGGCAGTGAACCTTAAAATGCATGCCGAGAATTATGAGTTGCTGAATGCTCCCCGTACCAAGCGGGCTATGGTTTACGGCAAGATGTATGTGGATTTTAACGCAACGCTGCGCGGTCCTGTGGAGGAACTGGTGATGCGGGGGAACATGAACATCTTGGGGAAGACCAATGTGACCTATGTCCTGAAAGACTCTCCCTTGACGGTGAACGACCGTTTGGGGGATATGGTGACTTTTGTCAATTTCAACGACACAACTTCGGTAGAGGAGTCCTCTGTCCAGCAAATCTCTTTGGGAGGGATGGATGTGGCCATGACCATGCATATAGACCAGGCGGTGCAGGCACGTGTGGATCTGGTGCCGGACGGCTCCAACTATATGTTGCTGGAAGGAGGCGGAGACTTGTCATTCCAGTACACTCCTCAGGGGGATATGTTGCTGACCGGGCGTTATTCCTTGATGAGCGGGGAGATGAAATACCAGATTCCGATTATTCCGCTGAAGACTTTTAATATTCAAAATGGCAGTTATGTGGAGTGGACGGGAAATATCATGAATCCGCAACTGAACATTACCGCGGCCGAAAGGGTCCGTGCTTCGGTGGGCGAGGATGGAAAGACTTCGCGTATCGTCGGGTTTGATGTAGGGATCGCTTTGAGCCAGAGTCTGGAGAATCTGGGGCTGGCGTTTACCCTTTCGGCTCCCGAGGATGCGTCTGTGCAAGACCAGCTGAATGCCATGTCGGTGGAGGAACGGGGAAAACTGGCTGTCACCATGCTGGTGACCGGAATGTATATGGCTGAAGGAAACTCTACGGGAGGATTTAATGTGAATAATGCCTTGAACTCATTCCTGCAGAGCGAAATCTCGAATATTGCCGGAAAAGCACTTGATATCAATGTGGGCATGGAAACGGTGGATGATGCCGATAGCGGCGGGAAACGCACGGATTATAATTTCCAGTTCGCCAAACGTTTCTGGAATAACCGCTTCCGTATAGTGGTAGGCGGTAAAGTGTCTACCGGAAGTACGGTACAGCAGGATGAAACCTTTATTGATAATGTATCCATAGAATACCGCTTGGACAACAGCGGTACCCGGTATGTCAAGCTCTTCCACGACAAGAACTATGAGAGTGTGCTGGAAGGTGAGATCATAGAGACCGGTGTGGGTATTGTGCTTCGCAAGAAGATGAGTCACCTGGGCGAACTGTTTATTTTCAAGTCTAAGAAGAAAAAATGATTGTTGGAGATATGGAGAGAAAACATAACATAAACCTGCTTCTATTATCGGTATTGTTGCTGATGACAGCTGCCTGCTCTACTACCAGGAATTTGCCGGAAGACGAAACGCTATATGTCGGTGTGAAAAATATGGAGATTCTGAATGAAGACAAGACCCCTGCCGGTGTCCAGACCTTGGAAGAGGTGGAGGCTGCTTTGTTTTATCCTCCCAATAATGCCATTTTGGGAAGCAACTCCTTGCGTTTTCCCATTCCTTTCGGTTTGTGGATATACAATGATTTTGTGAAATACCAGGATAAAAAGGGGGTGGGGCATTGGATCTTCAACAAGCTGGGGTCTACTCCGGTGTATTTGTCTACGGTGAATCCGGAAACCCGTGTGAAGGTGGCCACCAATCTGTTGCATGATTATGGCTTTTTCAATGGTGCTGTGACTTATTCTGTAGACTCGTTGAAGAATCCTCGGAAAGCCAAGTTAAGTTATAAGATTGATATGGCGAACCCTTATTATCTGGACTCTGTCATGTATCTGAAATATCCTCCTCGCGCCGATAGTCTGATCAGGGCTGCTTATGACCAGAGGGTATTGCATAAAGGAGATAATTTCAGTGTGTTGAAACTGGAGGAGGAGCGCCAGCGGCTGAGTACCCTTTTCCGTAACAATGGTTATTATTATTTCCGTCCCGAATTCATTACTTTCCGTGCGGATACCTTGCGCAAACCGGGAATGGTCAGTTTGCAGGTTGTCCCGAAAGCTGGAGTGCCTGCCGATGCGAAAAGACCTTATTATATAGGGAATACTTCTGTTTATCTTACCGGATATAAAGGAGAGGAACCTACTGATTCCATCGTCTTTCCGGGAATGACTTTACACTATAGCGGTAAGAAACCCGGTATCCGCCCCGGAGTATTGGCTAAGCGCTTCTTTTACCAGAAAGGGCAGCTTTATTCTCAGGCCCGTCAGAATTTCACGCAGGAAGCCTTGGCGCGTTTGGGCATTTTCAAATTTGCCGAGTTCCGCTATGCCCCGCAAGATACATTGCCGGGGTGTGATACGCTGAATGTGCGGATGAATGCTACATTCGATTTGCCGTATGACGGAGAACTGGAATTCAATGTGACTACCAAAAGTACGGATCAGACTGGTCCCGGAGCGATTTTCAGCCTCTCGCGGAAGAATTTCATGCGTACAGCCGCCACGCTTTCTTTCCAGTTGAAAGGGTCATACGAATGGCAGACCAATTCTACGGCGGACGGGAACAGTTCTAAATTGAACTCATACGAGTTGGGGACTTCTTTTTCATTGGAGTATCCTCGCCTGGTGTTGCCGTGGATGAGTAAAAAAATGATGAGCTCGCGATTTCCGCAGCATACCTCATTCAAGTTGTATGCCAGTCAGTTGAACCGTGCCCGCTTCTTTAAAATGCTTTCTTTCGGTGGAACGGTGTCATATGATTTCCAGCCTTCGCGGGTATGGAAACATACTGTGACTCCTTTCAGACTGGCATTTAATACGTTGCAGCATACTACTACACGTTTTGATACGATAGTGGACAAGAACCGGAGCTTGAAAATCAGTTTGGGAAATCAGTTTATTCCAGCTATGAGTTATACGTTTACGTATGATAACGCCCCGTTGAAGAAACGCAATAATTTATGGTGGGAAACTTCCTTTACTTCGGCAGGTAATCTGACTTCGTTGGTGTATGCTGCTTTTGGGAAGGGATTCAAGGAAACAGATAAGAAGTTATTAAACAGTCCTTATGCGCAATTCCTGAAAATGACATCCGAAGTGCGTTGTTTGTTTAAAGTCGGAGAGAAACAGCATATAGCCACTCGTTTGATGGGGGGAATTTTGTATGCATATGGGAACCAGACTGTAGCGCCTTACAGCGAGCAGTTCTATATTGGGGGAGCTAACAGTATCCGTGCGTTTACAGTGCGCTCTATCGGCCCCGGTTCTTATCGTCCCGAAGATAAACAGTATGGTTATCTGGATGAAACCGGAGATGTGAAGCTGGAAGCGAATGTGGAATACCGTTTCCCTATCCTGGGTGATTTGTACGGGGCAGCTTTTCTGGATGCGGGAAATGTGTGGCTACTGCGTGAACAAAAGAATGAGGAAGGTGAGAATATACGTCCCGGCGGTTTGCTTACTCTTCGTAATTTTGCTAAAAGTATAGCTTTGGGTACTGGGGTGGGATTGCGTTATGACCTTACTTTCCTGGTGATCCGCCTGGATCTGGGTATTGCTCTTCATGATCCGTATGATACCGGCAAGAAAGGATATTATAATATTCCTAAGTTTAAGGATGGACTGGGATTGCACTTTGCCATCGGCTATCCTTTCTAGAAATAGGGCTTGATTTGCGTCAAAAGGAGGGAAATGATTGATTTATGCTCGAATTTGAATGGAATGTAGCTTTTTTCCTCCGTATTATTTTGTAGCTTTGTACCATCAAATATTCAATTTTAAATAAATAAACTATGAAACCAACTTTATTTTTATTGGCGGCTGGTATGGGCAGCCGTTACGGAGGATTGAAGCAATTGGATGGTCTGGGTCCTAACGGCGAAACTATTATGGATTATTCTATTTATGACGCTATCAACGCCGGCTTTGGAAAACTGGTCTTTGTTATCCGTAAAGATTTTGAACAAGATTTTCGTGAAAAGATTATTTCTAAATATGAAGGTCATATTCCTTGCGAACTGGTATTCCAGGCTTTAGACAATCTGCCGGAGGGTTTTACTTGTCCTGCGGAGCGTACAAAACCTTGGGGAACTAACCATGCTGTCATGATGGGAGCTGATGTGATACAGGAACCGTTTGCGGTGATCAATTGCGATGACTTCTATGGCCGTGACTCGTTCCAGGTAATGGGCAAGTTCCTTTCTGCACTGCCCGAAGGTGCTAAAAACACGTATGCTATGGTGGGCTTCCGTGTAGGAAATACATTGAGCGAGAGTGGAACGGTATCCCGCGGCATCTGTGGAACCAATGCGGATCATTTGTTGACTTCCGTGGTAGAACGTACCAAAATTCAGCGCATAGACGGAGAAGTGAAGTATATTGACGACAATGGCGAATGGACAGCTACCCCTGACACAACTCCGGTGAGCATGAACTTCTGGGGCTTTACTCCTGATTACTTTGCTTACAGCAAGGAATTCTTTAAAGCATTCTTGAGCGATCCTAAAAATATGGAAAACTTGAAGAGCGAATTCTTTATTCCGCTGATGGTGGACAAGCTGATTAATGACGGTACTGCTACCGTTGAGGTATTGGATACTACCAGCAAATGGTTTGGAGTAACTTATCCTGAAGACCGTCAGAGTGTGGTTGACAAGATACAGGCATTGGTGGATGCCGGTGAATATCCTGCAAAATTATTTTAAGATGAGAGGTAGTGTAGTCACACTTATATAATTTACTTTCGGGGGCTGTCCGTTTTTTTCGGACAGCCCCCGTTGGATTACTATTTTTTATCTTCTGTTTTCATTATTGCATCTTGTATTCGCTGGGAGATAACCCGGTATGGTGCTTGAAGTATTTGCCAAAAAAGGAAGGGTTCGGGAAGTTCATAAAATAAGCTACTTCCTGAATAGACATGACGGAGTATTTCAACAGTGCTTTGGCTTCCAGTATCACATATTCGTCAATCCACTCTCCGGCAGTTTTTCCGCTTACTTTCTTTACTACGGTGGAGAAATGTTTGGGACTCAGGAATAATTGCTCCGCATAAAAATCTACGCGTCTTTCTTTACGGTGATGTTCGGTCAGCAAGTTGATGAACTGGTTGAACAATACCTCTTCCCTTTTCAGTGATTTCGGATTCTCGGAAAGGAATTCCGGTTGTTTTCTATGAAGGATGGAACCTATCTTATATAAATAGGCCCCCATTAGTCTGCGTACGATTTCTGTCCTGAAGTTATCGTTCCGGCTTACGGTTTCTTCTATCAGTTCATAGAATGATTTCAGTTCCTGTACCTCTTCTTCCATCAAATGAAATTTGGGATTCTCTTTCAATGAGATGAAAAATGGCATGAAACTGTTCAGGTTGATATACATCTCTTTTAAGAAATCAGATGATATTAAAAACATTTGTGACAAATGAATGCCCGGTGATAACATGGACTGTAGAATATCGCCGGGAGCGCAAATAATCAGATCGTTTTGCTCAATGTCGTATTCCCGTAAATTGATATTGACTTTGGCAGAGCCTTTTTCACGGATAGAGATAATGATTCCATCCAGCCGTAATGGGTATTTAAAGATGGGGTTCATATTCTCGGGGATGTAATGTTCGCTTCTATCCATTACGAAATCATTGTTAATCCCTTTTAGACTGGGATTCATCTGTCGGATACGGGCTATGGATATATTTCCTATTTCATGTTCCATATTTCTTAATTTTGCCTCAAATGTATAAATCAAAAGTCAATAATCCACTCTTTTTTTCTCATAATATTATTTTTTAATTGAAATTGACGGATGTGAATTCGGAGGCGTGTGATGGCAGGAATTCTTAATTCTATTTAAAAGGGGGATGCTGGCAAACTATTTGTACATAATAACGTGTATATTTAACAACAGAATTATAAAGAACAAAACTATGTCAATGTATTGGATCTTATTTATTGGAATCGCGGTAATCAGCTATATTGTACAGAATAGTCTGCAAAGCAAGTTTAAGAAATACTCGAAGATGCCTTTGGCCAGCGGTATGACAGGAAAGGATGTGGCTGAAAAAATGTTGCATGATAACGGTATCTATGACGTGCGTGTAACCAGCACTCCGGGTATGCTGACCGATCATTATAATCCGGCAAACAAAACGGTGAACCTTAGTGAAGGGGTATATGGAAGCAACAGTGTGGCTGCTGCGGCAGTTGCCGCTCATGAATGCGGACACGCCGTGCAACATGCGCGTGCATACGCTCCGCTAAAGATGCGCTCGGCTTTGGTGCCTGTGGTGCAGTTCTCATCTTCTATTATGACTTGGGTGTTACTGGCAGGTATTTTGATGGTGAATACTTTCCCGCAGTTATTGTTGGCAGGAATTTGTCTTTTTGCCATGACCACTCTTTTCAGCTTTATTACGTTGCCTGTTGAGATCAATGCCAGCCAGCGTGCGTTGGTATGGTTGAGCAAGGCCGGAATTACAAATTCATATAACCATCATGCGGCAGAGGATGCGCTGCGTTCAGCTGCTTATACGTATGTGGTTGCGGCACTTAGTTCGTTGGCTACACTGATTTACTATATAATGATTTATATGGGACGTCGTGACTAAGACCTTATAAGGGAAATATATTTTTATTATAGAAGGCTGCCTGCGGGCAGCCTTTTCTAGTTATATTTTGATTAGTTTCGAGATAATTTTTGTTTTAATCTCTTTTTCTTTTCGTTTTAATTTGTATTTTTGCCCTGTCAGCAAAATGAGATAATACCTATGAAAAAACATTTGGGAGCCATCAAATACTTGGTCATTTAGAATAATTTGATGATGAGAAACACAATAAAGTTAAAATATATATGGTGTACTTTGTTTTTACTTCTTCATTGGGGTTTTGTCAAAGCACAGCCTATTTGTGTTGCACGCCAATATACAGTGAGAGACGGATTGATTCAAAGTAATCCGGCGCAGATTCTTCAAAGTCATAATGGTTTTATATGGGTTAGTACTTGGAATGGGGTAAGCCGGTTTGATGGACGCGATTTCGAAACTTTTCAGTTTGATTCTCTTTTGAACCAGCACATGCAGCGGCTGGAGAATACGGCCGACGGCAATTTATGGATGATTGCATACGATCGTCATAGCCTGTATTTATATGATATTCGTGAAAATAAGCTGATCAATGTTCTGAAACAGTATGAACAACATTTTAATACTCCGTTGCAAATAGAAAATTTGTATCCTTTATCCAAAGGGATTACTTGGGTTACTTTAAATAATGGAGGATGTTTCAGAATTTCAGATAAAGAGTGTACTGTTTCTTCAGGGATTCAGTATATTACAGCTATTGATGATGTGGAACTGGGGAAAGTCAGTAGGGTCTTTGAAGATAAACAGGGAGAGGAATGGGTATTTAGTGACAAGGGAGTTAGCATATTTGGCAAGCGGACCATTAGTTCATATCCCTTTTCTATGTTCGAAACAATGGATAATCTTGTTTTTCTTGCATCACAGAATGGCAGGCTAGCCTATTATGATGTAAATACCATGCAATTCAACATCGTTCCTTTTCAAGAGAAGATTCAGCATATAAACGGAATTAAAGTGTTGAAAGATAATCAGCTGGCTGTTTTGTCTGATAAAGGTTTGTACCTATGCCGTTTCCCTGAACTGGCGATGGAGAAATATGATTTCTCTCTTCCGGGGCGTGACGATGCGGCTGTGAGAAAAGTCTATCAGGATTCTAAAGGATTTCTATGGATATTTACCGGATTGCCGGGAATTATCCGGCTTGATCCGGAAACCGGAGTGAAACAATATTTGAATACTCCTTCCGGATACATGGCTTCTTCTCCGGAAAATGAACTCTTTATTTATGAAGATCCTAACGGAGTGGTTTGGACTATTCCTTATAAAGGTATATTCAGTTATTATGACGAAAAGAGCCGGGAGCTAAAAGTCTATTTTACACCGGGAAGGAATCATATACCTTATTCTCCTATTATTAAAACAACTTATGTTGACAAACAAAATAATTTGTGGATCAAATCCCAGCGCTCATTTATAAAAATGTTCTTTCCGCCCAGTCCCTATACTTATAGGGAGTTGGACAATTATTTTGATACAAAATCATTTCTGTTTGATAGCGACGAACATTTATGGATTGCAACAAAGAAAGGGATTATACGTATTATGGATTCACAGAAAAACTTGTTGGGTTATTTGTCGCCTGATGGGGAACTGGCTCAAACGGAAACAGTTTTTGCAGAAGGTGGAATCTATGTCATGCTGAAGGATCAGGCGCAGACAATATGGCTTGGCAGTAAGGAAAACGGATTGTTCAGACTTGTTCCTCGGAATCGTCCTTATCATTATGAAGTATATCATTATATGAATAATCCGTCGGATCCTTATTCCATCAGTGACAATAAAATATCATGCATTGATGAGGATCATAACGGACGTATTTGGATTGGTACTTACGGTGGCGGATTGAATTTGGTTGAGGAAAAGGAAGATGGAGCGATACGTTTTATTCATGCGGAGAATAAATTGTCCGGTTTTCCTATTAATCGTACCAACAGTATTCGTTGTATGGTGGAGGGACCCGGTCATACTATGCTGGTGGGTACTATAGAAGGTTTGATCACTTTTTCTTCTGATTTTTCGGATTACGAAAATATTCGTTTTTATCTTAACCTTCCTCGTCCGCAGGTGGCTGACGGATTGTGTAGTGCTGATGTGATGTCTGTTTTACGAGCGACGGATGAAACTATCTATTGTTATTGTTATGGAGGTGGCCTTTGTAAGTTGGTTTCGTCAAATTTATTATCTGATGAACTTCGGTTCCGGTCGTTCGGCAAAGAGACATCTCCGTTGGCTAGAGCCTTGATTGAAGATAAAAATCATAATATATGGATCGGCTCGGAAACGGATATCACTCTGTTTGATGTGCACGATCAGACTTTTGAGTCTTTTGGAGAAACTTTTTTCAATCGCTCTTTTAATTATAGTGAATGTCTTCCGGTTACAGACAGGCAAGGGGATATCTTAATGGGTACAGAAGGCGGTATGCTTGTCTTTTCTCCGGATAGTATCGTTAAGCAGACTTATGAAGCTCCTATTGTAGTGACAGGTATAAAATATTCGGAGGATAATTTGTCTCATGTATTGAGTGATGCGGATTATTTAGAGATCCCTACCCGGCGGAGGAATTTTACCATCTCATTTGCTGCGTTGGATTATACTAATTCCTTGGATATCGAGTATGCTTATAAGTTGGATGATAATCAATGGTATTATATAGGTAAGAAGAACTCGGTTAGTTTTGTAAGTCTTCCGGCAGGAAAATATCAATTTCAGATAAAGGCGACCAATGGGGATGGTATTTGGATGAACACTGTGAAAACGGTTACTTTACAGGTATTACCCACCTTTTGGGAAACCGGTTGGGCTAAGGCTTTTTATCTAGTTGTTGTCTTGGTGATATCTTTAGCTATCGGATATGTTTTTTTCTATATTTACTATTTGAAGCATAAGGTAAATATGGAACAAAGATTGGCGGAAATAAAAGTACGTTCTTTTATTGATATCTCACATGAACTACGTACTCCTTTAACCCTTATATCCGGTCCGGTATCCGAAGTGTTGTCCCAGGAGCCTTTGACTTCCCGGACCCGGCATCATCTTCAATTGGTTCAGAAAAATATCAATCGTATGTTATTGCTCATTAATCAAGTATTGGATTTCAGAAAGATACAGAATAAAAAAATGGGCTTGACTATTGAATACCGGGATATCATTATCATGCTTCATAATATAATGGATAATTTCCGGTTGTTGGCAACAGAAAAAAATATAAATTTTTCTCTTCAGACAACGTTGCCTTCTGTTTTTTTGTGGATAGATAGTGATAAGTTCGAGAAAATTATCTTTAACTTGCTTTCCAATGCCTTTAAGTATACACCGGATAATAAGTCGATTACCTTGATTGTGATGGAAAGCGGACAGTTTGTTTCGATTGCCGTAAAAGATGAAGGTATTGGCATCTCTAAAGATAAAGTGCCATCCATATTTGAACGTTTCACTACAGTGTCCAAGGAAAATGACATGCAGCCTTCATCGGGTATAGGGCTTTCGCTGGTGAATGAGTTGGTTAAAATGCTGCATGGGGAAATTCAGGTCGAAAGTGAAGTAAAGAAAGGAAGTGTATTCAAACTGGTTTTGCATAAAGGAAAAGAAATATATGCTCAGGATAAAAATGTTGAATATATATTGAACGACACTTCGGAAGAACAGGAAACGGTCTTGGCGGAACCGGAACAAAATGATAAAATATCTTTGCCGGACATGCCTCCGGCAACAAAAGAAACTTTAGTAAAAGTGATGGTAGTGGAGGATAATGCGGAGTTGCGTCAATTTATATGTGAAATATTGTCGGGCACTTACCGTGTTGTTGGAGTTGCCGACGGGGTGATGGCATTGGAAAAGATAGAAGAGGAAATTCCGGATTTTATTATTACGGATATTATGATGCCGCGTATGGATGGTATTGAATTGATAAGGCACATCAAGGAGAATGTCAATACCTGTGATATCCCTCTTATTATCCTTTCTGCAAAATCGTCTGTTGAGGATCGTATTCAAGGTTTACAATTAGGGATTGATGATTATATACCTAAACCTTTCAGCAGCGATTATTTAAAATCGAGAATTGAGAACTTGATCAGGCAAAGAAAAGTGCTTCAGTCGGCTTTTTTGTCAAAGTATGGTGCTCAGCCGAAGAAAGAACCTTTAGAAGCCATTGCTTATCCTGTGTCGCAAATTGTTCCTTTGGATGAGTTGTTTATGCAGAAACTGGTAGGATTTATGGAAGAAAATTACAGTAATCCGGGGCTGCGGGTGAATGATCTGGCAGAATTCATGAATATGAGCCGTTCTGTATTCAATCGGAAAGTGAATGGTATCATGGGGATTTCTCCGATAGAATATATAAAGAATTATAGGTTGAATAAAGCGAAAAGTTTTATACAAAGTGGTATGTCTTTCTCTGAGGTTGCTTTTGCCGTCGGCTTCTCTGATCCCGGTTACTTTGGCAAGGCGTTTAAAAAAGCATTTAATCAGACTTTGACTGAGTATAAAAATAATAACTAAGTTCCGTTTTGTGCTGTTTATGAAGGTAAATAGCAAGAAAATACCTTATTGATGTAAGATTTTACCTTTGGCTCTCAAGGGTAAAATCTATCTTTGTGCTCATTGACACAGTATGAAAATGTTCCGGAAAACTTTTATGAGTATAATTTTTAAAACATGATAGGATGAGTACAAAATTTTATGTAATAGCTGTTTGGACGCTGTTAAGTTTTGTGGTAAAAGTAAATGCACAAGACAAAGTGGAATGTTGGGACCGGTTTGAGTTGAGTTTTAAACAGGTGACCAAAGGGAATCCTTTTGATATACGTCTTTCCGCTACTTTCGTTTGTGGAAAGGAAAAGAAAACGGTGGAAGGGTTTTATGATGGTGAGAATACTTATAGGATACGGTTTATGCCTGCTGTCGCCGGGGAATGGAGGTATGTTACATCTTCCAGTATAGGGGCTATGAATGGTCGGAAAGGTACATTCACAGTGATACCTGCCGGAAAAGATAATCATGGCATGGTATTGGTGGACGGAGAACATAATTTTAAATATGCGGACGGTACCCGTTATTATCCGATGGGTACGACGGCCTATGCATGGACACATATGAAGGAAACGACTCAGGAGGCTACTTTGAAATCGTTTGGTGAAGCCGGTTTTAATAAGGTAAGGATGTGTGTGTTTCCTAAAAACTATTCTTTAGTGAAAGACGAGCCTGCGCTTTATCCTTTTGAAATAAGGAAGACGATAAAAGATAAGGAAGGAAATGAAAGGAAAGAATGGGACTTTGACAGATTTGACCCGGCTTTTTTTCAGCATTTGGAGAAACGGATAGACCAACTGAACCGTTTGGGGATTGAGGCGGATTTGATCCTTTTCCATCCTTATGATAAGGGAAGATGGGGCTTTGATGCTATGTCGAATGAGGTGAATGTACGTTATATTAAATATATTACTGCTCGTTTGGCTTCTTTTAGAAATGTATGGTGGTCTATGGCAAACGAGTGGGATTATGTAAAAGCGAAAACTGTGGACGATTGGAAGCTGTTGACGAAAACTGTGGTTGAGAATGATCCTTATCGCCATTTATGTTCTATTCATGGAGCGACGGCTACTTATTTTGATTATTGGATGCCTGAATTTACCCATGTCAGCATACAGGATGAGGCACCGGTACTGAGTTCTACCGCTTCTGCTACTTTAAGAAAAATTTATCGCAAACCGGTTATATGTGATGAGGTTGGGTATGAAGGGAATCTACCTTATCGTTGGGGAAGGTTAAGTCCGCAGCAGATGACTTGCTTTATTTTGAATGGTTTGTTGGGTGGAATTTATGTCACTCACGGTGAATGTTATCAGCAGGGGAACGAACCTATTTTTTGGGCGCAAGGGGGATCTTTAAAAGGTGAAAGCTGGAAACGTGTGAAATTTTTAAGAACGATTATTGAAGCTGCTCCCCATCCGTTGGAGATGGCAGATATCAGTCGTGACTTGGTTACTTCTACTGCTGGACCAGATTATTATCTGGTCAATATGGGAAAAGATGTGAAAGGTTTCTGGACTTTTAATCTGCCGGTAAAAAATGCGGATTATAACAAATTGCAAAAGAATAAACGGTTTAAAGTGGAGATTATTGATGTGTGGGCCATGACTGTCACGGAATATCCTGTGATATTTGAAACAACGGAGGAATTGGATTATCGTGTTTTTGATATACATCATCGGGGAGTAAGAATTCCGGATGCTCCTTATATTGTTCTTAGAATAACAGAAGTGAAATGATGGGATAAGCCTTCTGACGGGAGATGATTGATTTTTTTTATCATAAAAAAGGCTAATAGTTTTCGATTCTTTTTGTTTTAGCTTAAATTTGCGGTATAATTAACTCCCTAGATACACTAAAATGTTAAATACAGTAGAAGAAGGATTGGAAGATATTCGCCAAGGCAAAGTATTGATCGTTGTTGATGACGAAGATCGTGAAAACGAAGGCGATTTTATCGTTTCAGGAGAAAAGATTACTCCTGAAATTGTAAATTTTATGATTACTCATGGCAGAGGGTTGTTATGTGCCCCTCTGCCACGTTCACGTTGTGAAGAACTTTGTCTGGCTCCGATGGCAGAAGAAAACACTTCATTGCTAGGTACACCGTTTACTATGTCGGTAGATTTAAGAGGGTATGGCTGTACTACGGGAGTTTCTGCTTTCGACCGTTCGTCAACAATAAAAGCTTTGGTGGCAGGAAATCTGAATCCTTCCGAGTTTGCTCGTCCCGGGCACGTTTTCCCTCTATATGGTGCGGAAAATGGGGTCTTGGAGCGTAATGGACATACCGAAGCCACACTGGATATGACAAGAATGGCAGGTTTGAAACCCGGAGGAGCTCTTGTTGAAATTTTGAATGAAGATGGTACAATGGCGCGTCTTCCCCAACTAGGTGAGATTGCAGCAAAATTCGGTTTGAAAATTGTTTCCATTAAGGATATTCAGGAATATCGTAAAAAACATAACCTCTAAATCTAATAAATATGGCACTCAATCAAAGAAGAGTAAAGATATTGCATCTGATTCGTGAAGACGGGCATGCAAAAGTTCAGGACCTTAGTAAAATTTTCAATGTGACGGATGTAACGATCCGTCAGGATTTGGAAGCCTTGGAACAAATGGGGTATATCCAAAGAGAGCATGGAGGTGCGTTTCTGAAAGGAGTAGGGTCGTTTGCCAAGACCGGGCAATTGTTCAATCAGACTCATTTGGAGGAAAAGAAAGAAATCGCTCAGAAAGCTATTCAGTTTATTCAGGAGGGGGACAGTATAATTCTTGATTCCGGTTCTACAACTACAGAGATCGCAAAGCTTTTAATGAATTATAAGGACCTGACAGTCATTACCAATGCTTTGAATATAGCTTTGATTTTAGGTGAGAATCATGGTATTAATCTGATTGTTACCGGAGGTGAGTTCAAGGCTCCTACACTTTCTTTGACAGGAAAAATGGCGGCCGATTCATTTAAAGATATACGCGCTAATAAATTGTTTCTGGCTACGGCCGGTATTTCCTCGGATATGAAGCTGACTTATCCTAGTCTAAGTGATTTGGTCGTGAAATCTGCTATGATAGAGTCTGCCAGTAAAGTGTATCTGGTGGCTGATTGTTCAAAAATAGGTGTCAGTGCTTTTGCTAGTTTAGGCTCGGTTTCATTAGCAAATGCTATTATTACAGATAGTACTATAACCGAAGAGGATTTTGAAAGATTAAAAGAATTAGAGGTCGAAGTTATCTGATTCTTACTGAAACAAAGGTAATATGGGTGATTGAGAATGTTGGAAAATACATTCTTGATCACCTTTTTTATCAACTTTGATTTTACTTCCTTATTTCTCCTTATTGTTTGCTTCTTTTTTTTATAACAGTTCTGTTGGGTACAAAATAGACAATCGGATAGTCTTGTTTATATAGAGATATAACTTTGTTAGCAGAATAAATTAATTGTCCTGATTTATAGATTATATAGGTGTTTATTGTTAATATAATCAAATTTATTTTCATTTTATTTCGTTTTGTGTTGAATATTTCCAGTTAAATTCCGTTATTTGCGAAATGATAAGAAAGTAAATGATAATAATATGCAAGTTGAAACGTTAGAATTACAATCGGAAAAGAATCGGAAACGGTTGGTTGAGATTGTGTATAAAGCAAAAGCAGGACACATTGGAGGTGATCTGTCGTGTCTTAACGTGCTTACAGCACTTTATTTTGATATAATGCGTGTTTGGCCGGATAAACCAAAGGAAACGAAAAGAGATCGTTTTGTAATGAGCAAAGGGCATTGCGTAGAAGCGTTATATGTTACGCTGGAAGCAAAAGGTTTCATCTCTCGTGAGGTAACCGACACATTAGGAGAATTCGGATCTATCTTGTCCGGCCATCCTACTATAGAGGTACCGGGTATTGAAGTAAATACAGGAGCTTTAGGGCATGGCTTGTCTGTAGGTGTCGGAATGGCGATGGCTGCCAAAATGGATAAAGCTGATTATAAAACGTATGTATTGATGGGAGATGGTGAGCAAGGGGAAGGTTCTATATATGAAGCTGCTATGGCAGGAAACCAGTATAAATTGGATAATCTGGTAGCCATTATTGACCGTAATCGTTTGCAGATCAGCGGTACAACCGAGGAGGTCATGTCATTGGAGAGTATGCGCGACCGCTGGACTGCCTTCGGTTGGGATGTATTGGAAATGAACGGAGATGAGATGGAAGATATCATCCGGACTTTCCGTTCTATTGATTATACGAATAAAAAGCCTCATTTGCTTATCTCTCATACTACAAAAGGAAAAGGAGTGTCTTATATGGAAGGCATTGCAAAATGGCATCATGGCGTGCCTACAGCCGAACAATATGAAGAGGCTGTTCGCGAGGTATCCGAAAGAATTGAAAAACTAGAAAAAGAAAACAATGGCAAATAATATGATAGCGTGCAGAAAGAGCTTTACAGATACGTTGCTGGAGTTGGCGCGTCAGGATAAAGATATTGTGGCGGTTACAACAGACGCCAGAGGATCTGTTACTTTGGGGGATTTTGCAAAAGAATTACCTGCACAGTTTGTAGAATGTGGAATAGCCGAACAGGATGCGGTAGGAATATCAGCAGGTTTGGCACATAGCGGAAAAAAAGTGTTTGTATGTGGCCCGGCTTGCTTTTACGTGGCACGTAGCTTGGAGCAGGTGAAGGTCGATTTGGCTTATAGTCAGAATAATGTGAAGATACTCGGAGTAAGCGGTGGAGTTGCTTATGGTGCTTTGGGGGCTACTCATCATAGCCTGCATGATATTGCCGTATTAAGAACTTTTCCGGGAATGAATATCGTTCTTCCTTGTGATGCCCGTCAGACACGCAAGTTGGTCAAACTATTGGTAGATTATCCTGAACCGGTGTATGTACGTGTAGGAAGAGCTGCTGTTCCCGATGTGTATGAGAATGATGATTTTGATTTTGTTCTGGGAAAAGCTAATATGCTGCTGGACGGTACGGATCTGACTATCATTGCCGCCGGAGAAACGGTTTATCATGCTTATCAGGCCGGCTTGATGCTGCGTGAGAAAGGCATTCAGGCACGTGTGCTGGATATGTCTTCCATCAAGCCCGTTGATGCGGAAGCCATCAGGAAAGCAGCAGAAGAAACCGGAAGAATTATCACTGTGGAAGAGCATAGTCAGTTTGGTGGTTTGGGAGCTATTGTGGTTGAGACGCTTTCCGAAAATCCGGTTCCGGTACGCATTATCGGCATCCCCGATGAGAACGTGGTTCATGGAAACTCTCATGAAATCTTTGCCCATTACGGATTGGATAAAGAGGGCATCTGCAAGACTGCCCTTGAATTCGTGAAAAAATAAACATATCCTTTTTAAATCTAATAGTATGATTAGCAGAATAATTACCATAGATCAAAGTACTTCGGCAACAAAAGCCATGCTGTTCTCTGAAGATTGCGAATTGTTGCATCGGGTAAATATAGAACATCAGCAATTCTACCCGCAGATAGGATGGGTAGAGCATGATGCCGAAGAAATCTATAAAAATACCATAGAAGCGATACATTGTCTGCTTGAACAAGAAGAAGTGAATGGAAAGGATATTTCTTATTCTCTTGCCATCACCAATCAGCGCGAAACGGTGGTTGTTTGGAACCGACATACCGGCAAGTCCGTTTATCATGCCGTGGTATGGCAATGCCAGCGGGGAGCGGCTATTTGCAAAGAACTGAAAGATAAGGGATACAGCGAACTGGTACAACGAAAGACCGGATTGCTTATCGATCCTTATTTTTCTGCCAGTGGTGCTAAGTGGATATTGGATAACGTGGAAAATGCACGTGAACTGGCAGAAAAAGGCGATTTGTTGATGGGAACTATTGATTCCTGGCTGATTTGGAAATTGACCGAAGGCAGGAAGCATCTGACTGATTATACGAATGCGTCGCGTACCATGCTTTTTAATATTCATACTTTGGACTGGGATGAAGAGTTGTTGAAACTCTTCACTATTCCCCGGAGTATGATGCCGGAAGCATTGCCCTGTGATGCTGTTTTTGGAGAAACGACGATAGAGGGTTTGTTCAAATCTCCGATACAAATAGCAGGTGTTTTAGGTGATTCCCATGGAGCATTAACCGGTCAGATGTGTTTTGAGGCAGGTATGGGCAAGGTGACTTATGGAACGGGATCATCTGTTATGGTTAACATTGGAGAAGAGGCTGTCGCTGCTCCTGAAGGGCTGGTTACATCCGTCGGATTCTCGGCTTTGGGTAAAGTGTATTATGCTTTTGAGGGCAATATCCATTGCACCGGAGCCACTATCAAATGGATGGTGGAGAAATTGGGATTGGTGGACTCGTTCCATCAAATAGAAACCTTGGCGATTTCGGTTAAAAACAATGATGGTGTCTATCTGGTTCCCGCCTTTACCGGATTGGGAGCTCCCTGGTGGAAACCGGATGCTAAAGCTGCCATCTGGGGAATGACACTGAATGCTGGAAAAGCGCATGTGCTGCGTGCAGGATTGGAATCCATTGCTTATCAAGTGAAGGATTTGATAGACATGATGACCCGGCAGGCAGGAATCGAGCTGAAAGCGTTGCGTGTTGACGGAGGCCCCACGAAGAATCAGTTCCTGATGCAGTTTCAGGCTGATATGCTGCATGCCGTCATTAACCGTTCGGAGATAGAGGAAGCTTCTGCATTGGGGGCTGTTGTCATGAATGGCTTTGCCCGTAAGAAGTGGGCCAGTTTCCAAGAAGCCGCTGCCATGCGTACCATTGACAATTGCATCGCTCCCTGTATGGAGGAAAAAGAACTTCAATCTTTGTATAGTGGCTGGCGTGAGGCTGTTAAGAAAGTAATAGGACAGAATAACTAACTGAATATATCGTAACTTTTAATACCATTAGAAATGAAAAACAAGAAAAAAATGTGTTTTGGTGTCATCATTGGAACACGCGCTTATTTTAACTCGGAATTAGCAAAAGATGTCCGTAAACAATTGTTGGAAACACTGACGAAAGAGGGCTATGACTATGTCATTCTCCCCGAAGATGCTACGCCTACAGGCAGTAGCAGTATTGAAACAAGAGAAGATGGCTTGAAATGTGCAAAGTTGTTCCGTGAGAACCGTGACCGCATTGATGGAATCATTGTTTCATTACCTAACTTCGGTTTTGAAATCGGTATCATCAATGCTATCAGTGTAGCCGATCTGAATGTGCCTGTTTTGGTTCAGGCATGTGATGATGAGAATGACAAGGTGGATTTGGATAGCCGTCGTGACGCGTTCTGTGGTAAGATTTCCGTATGCAATAACTTGTATCAGTATGGCATTCCTTTTACTGATACTACGCTACATACTTATTCTATTTATTCTGATTTGCTGGCAGCCGATATTAATAAGTTCGCTGCGATCTGCCGGGTGGTGAATGGTCTTCGTCATGCTCGCATCGGTGCCATCGGCACTCGTCCTGCCGGCTTCCAGACCGTCCGCGCCAGCGAGAAACTGTTGCAGGCATCGGGCATTACAGTCGTTCCGGTAGATCTTTCTGAAATCTTGTCTGCCGCCCGTAAGATTGAAGATGCTGATGAAACGTTACAAGCAAAACTGAAAGAAATCAGACAATATGCTGCTGTTCCCGAACAATACAATGATAAACTGATTTTGCAGGCTAAATTTGGTGTGGCTGTAGAACAATGGATGGAAGCCAATGAAATTGATGCTGTAGCTATCCAGTGTTGGGACTCTTTGGAGCAAAACTATGGTTGTGCAGCTTGTGTGACTATGAGTATGTTGAGTGAAAAATTAATCCCTGCTGCTTGTGAAGTGGATATTGCCGGTGCAGTGTCTATGTATGCGTTGACATTGGCTTCCGGTCGCCCGTCGGCATTACTTGACTGGAACAATAACTTTGCCGAGGATCGTAACAAGTGTGTGTGTACACATTGTGGTAACTTCCCTAAATCATTTGTAATGAATGATTTGAAGTTAGGAACATTAGGAGTGTTGGGCAGAACATTAGGTAAGGTACATACTTTCGGTGCTGTTTACGGTAAAGTAAAACAGGGTGATTTCACCTTCTTCCGCATCTCGACAGATGATACGAAGGGTTGTATCAAGTCTTATTTGGGCAAAGGTGACCTGACCGATGACCCATACGGAATGGATGGTTGTATAGCAGTAACCAAGGTGGATAATTTGCAGCCGCTTATGAAATATATTTGTAAGAATGGATTCGAACATCATGTGGCTATGTGCCGTGGCAATGTGAAAGATATTTTGGCGGAAGCTATTGAAACTTATCTGAACTGGAATATCTATATTCACGAATAATATCGATGAAATATGATATTGGTAGATAATTACTTTTTGGCAATCCTCTGCTGTGTTATTTGCTGTGCCTGCTGGGGCTCTTGGGCAAATACGCAGAAGATGGTTGCCGCCAAGCAATGGAGCTTTGAACTGTTTTATTGGGATTTGACCGTCGGTCTGTTCCTTACAGCTTTATTGGGGGCGGTGACTTTGGGAAGTATGGGAAGTGAAGGCCGTACCTTTTTTCAGGATTTGGCAGTCATGGACTGGTCTAGCATTCAATATGCATTCTTGGGCGGTGTTGTGTGGAACTTTGGCAATATATTTCTTACCGCAGCCATTGCTGTAGCCGGAATGTCAGTAGGTTTTCCTATCGGTGGAGGCTTGGCCTGGATTGGAGGTATTGTATTCAATTATTTATTAATCTCTTTGGCCGGTCAGACCTATCAGGGAAATCAGCTTTTACTATGGAGTGGTGTGTTAGTCATCATTGTAGCTATACTGATCTGCGGAAAAGCGTACGGAAAGTTATCGTCCGGCAAGGCTTCCACTCCGAAGAAGGGGATTCTGCTGGCCATTATGGCAGGCATTGCTATCATGTTCTTTTACGGATTGGTAGTGAAATCTCTTGACCCGCAGTATGTGGCGGGAGGAACCGGAACGCTGACTCCTTATACAGGTGTGTTCTTCTTTGCGGTAGGTATTCTGGCCAGCACACCTATATTCAATACCTTTGCCATGAAGCATCCGGTAGAAGGCAAGGCGGTGACCATGAAAGATTACTTTGCCGGCGATGCCAAGACCCATCTCACAGGTATGCTGGGAGGCTTTATCTGGATGGGCGGCATGGTGATTAGTTTTATGGGAGCAGGTGCTGCCAATCCGGCTATCTCTTATGCCCTTAGCAATGCAGCGCCTGTGGTGGCTATGATCTGGGGAGTTTTTGTCTGGAAGGAATTTAAGGAAGCTCCGAAGGGGACCAATAAACTGATTGCGGCTATGTTCTCCTTGTTTATTATCGGATTAATAAGCATTACTTTGTCAAATTAAAAATTAGATGAAGAGAAATTATAAAATAGGGCTTGTAATGAAGTCGTTACAAGCCGATTTTTTCAAAGTGATGAAAGAAGGGGCCATTCAGTATGCGGCCCCTCTTCCGTTTTTGGATTTGGTTTGTGTGGGAACGGCTACACAGACAGAGGTAAAGGAACAGGTTGACTTGATGTATTCCTTGATTCATCAGCAAGTCGATGCTATCGTATTGGTTCCTATAGATTCAAAAGCCTTAGTTCAGCCTGTAGTAGAGGCTGTCAGGAAAGGAGTTCCGGTAATCAATATTGATATCCGGTTGGATACTCAGCTATTGGAGCAGGCAGGAGTAGAAGTGGCTTTTGTGGGACCGGATAATTTTGCAGCTGCGTATGAAGTGGGTAAATTATTGGATAAGAAGTTGCGGAATGAAGATAAAGTTGCTATTATTGAAGGATTGACGGCAGCCGATAATGCGCAGCAGCGTAAAAGAGGTTTTATCAAGGCGATAGAAGAAAAAGGGTTAAGATTGGTGGCATCCGAACCGGCCGACTGGGAAACGGAGAAAGCCGCCGAAGTTTTTCAGGCTATGTGGATGCGGTATCCTGATTTGAAAGCTGTATATTGCAGCAATGATGCGATGGCGTTGGGGGTTCTTCAGCAGATGCAAGAAAAAAATTGCTATCTGCCTGTAGTGGGCTTTGATAATGATGCGGTAATGAAAGAATTTCTTTCTACGGGAAAACAGGTTGCAACAGCTGATATTTTCAGCTCACAGATGGCTGTCCGGGGCATTGAGTTCGCTTTGGATGTATTGGAGGGAAAAATAGAGAATAGAGGGGTTCATTCTACAGCTTACGAAATTATTAAACAATGAGTTCGTAGGGAAACGGCCCATATTGAGATATGCACTTAAGGCACCGGCTGTTTAACTTCTTAATATTGCCGGCAATGAGCAATATTAAGAAGTATTCTTTTTACGAATGAAATATTTAGTGTAATTTTGTGGCTCAAAATAAATTAAATAGAATCATTATGGCAGCAAAACCAGGTATACCTAAAGGAACGAGAGATTTTTCGCCGGTGGAAATGGCGAAACGTAACTATATATTCAATACGATCCGTGATGTGTTTCATCTTTTCGGCTATCAGCAGATTGAAACTCCTTCTATGGAGAATTTGTCTACCTTGATGGGAAAATACGGTGACGAAGGGGATAAGTTATTGTTTAAGATACAGAACTCAGGTGATTATTTCAACGGCATTACCGATGAGGAATTGCTGAGCCGCAATGCGGTAAAGCTGGCGAGCAAGTTCTGTGAAAAAGGATTGCGCTACGATCTCACCGTACCTTTTGCCCGCTATGTGGTGATGCATCGTGATGAAATAAGTTTTCCTTTCAAACGTTATCAAATCCAACCGGTTTGGCGTGCGGATCGTCCCCAAAAAGGGCGTTACCGTGAGTTTTACCAATGTGACGCCGATGTGGTAGGCAGCAATTCTTTATTGAATGAAGTGGAGCTGGTACAGATGATAGACCGTGTATTTGGTAAATTCGGAGTACGTGTTTCAATTAAAATCAATAACCGTAAGATATTGACCGGTATTGCCGAGATTATCGGGGAGGCTGATAAAATTGTAGATATTACCGTAGCCATTGACAAACTGGATAAAATCGGATTGGAAAATGTAAATGCGGAATTGGCTTCTAAAGGGATTCCTCAAGAGGCTATTGATAAATTGCAGCCGATTATTTTATTGAGTGGAAGCAATGAAGAGAAATTGGAAACTTTGAAGACTGTCCTTGCTACTAGTGAAGCGGGATTGAAGGGAGTGGAAGAAAGTGAATTCATATTAAAAACCGTGTCTGCACTGGGTGTGAAGAGTGAAGTGGAATTGGATTTGACTTTGGCTCGCGGCTTGAATTATTATACGGGAGCAATTTTTGAAGTGAAAGCCTTGGATGTGCAGATTGGCAGCATCAGTGGTGGTGGCCGTTATGATAATCTGACCGGTGTCTTTGGTATGGATGGTATGTCTGGTGTAGGTATCTCTTTTGGAGCCGACCGTATTTTTGATGTGTTGAATCAGTTGGATTTGTATCCGAAAGAAGCGGTGAACGGAACCGAGCTGTTGTTTGTAAACTTCGGCGATAAAGAGGCTGCTTATTGTCTGCCTATCCTGGCAAAAGTCCGTGAAGCAGGGGTGCGCGCTGAAATTTATCCGGATGCTTCTAAAATGAAGAAGCAGATGGGATATGCCAATGACAAGCAGATTCCTTTTGTCGCTATTGTTGGTGAAAATGAAATGAACGAAGGGAAACTGACTTTGAAGAATATGACTACAGGCGAGCAGTCACTGGTTACACCGGATGAGTTGCTGGCGGTGGTGAAAGCTTGATGTTTACTAATTATCTGCAATCATATCATAAAAGCTTCATTGATGGATGATTGCATCACATGGGAATGCCCGATAACGTTTGCTTTATACGTTATTTGTATTGAAATATAAATGCTGGATTACCTATGTGGATAATCAGATTGTTTTTTTCTTCCGTCACTACATCTTACTGATTCTAAAAGAGATGTAGTGACGGAAATTTTTGTATCCCCCCGAAATGGTTTGTTCTCTTTTTCCCGCGTAGAGGCGACAAAGCGGAATGCCTGTTCTTGTCGTTGTTGGTTGTATTTCTTGTTTTAAGGATGAAAACTGATGGAGCTGACCTGAAATATGATTTTCTTTTGCGAGAGTCTGATATTATTCACTATATTTGTGGAATGTTAGCCTTATAAATTTAATCAGATGATAGAGAAAAATCAGTTGATATCCCATTTGTATCAAAATAGGGATAATGGTCAATGGATGATACAAACCAATGATGAACATCAAAAGGGGGTTGCTGATATGGCGGCATCCTTCGCCGGGCAGTTCGGACTTCCTTCTTGGGGGCGTGCGCTCGGCCTACTTCATGACAAAGGAAAGGAACGGGCGGCATTCCAGCAATACATACGCAAGATGAATGGTTTGCCTACGAGTGACAAGAAGCGCTATGATGATCATACCCATGCTTTTGTGGGTGGAATATTGGCAAAAGAACTTATGGGAAAGGATGTTTCCCATCTTCTTGTAAACCAAATTATTTCTCATCACACAGGGTTACATGATTTCGGGGATGTGGAAAACATATTGAAAGAGAGGCTATTGTCCAAAGAAATAAACGAGGGTGACATTAGCATAAACAAACCTTTATTATTCCAAGAATTTATTGATTCACCTTTTTCTAAATCAAAGGTTGAATGGAAACACTTTCATCACCTTTCCCGTATGCTTTTTTCCTGTCTTGTAGATGCCGACCGGCTCGATACAGAACGGTTTATGGATGTAGAGTCATGGCGGAAGCGGGGAAATTCGGCTACGCTTGCCGATTTGCTTCCACAGCTGGAGGCATATATGCAAAAACTGCAATCGAATGCAGCCGATACGAAAGTGAACCGCATCCGCCAGCAAGTGAAAGAACAATGCAGTAGAACTTCTTCAAGCGAAAAAGGATTTTATAGTCTTACAGTTCCGACGGGAGGCGGGAAAACACTTTCTTCTTTGTTATGGGCCATGAAGCATGCTGTAAGCCATTCAATGAATCGTATCATCATCGCCATCCCATATACCAGTATCATTGTGCAAACGGCAGGGCTTTTGAAGGAAATCTTTGGTGAAGAAAATGTATTGGAGCATCATAGTAATTTCGACCCCGATGATATTAAGGACGAGGAAAATAGGGAAAAAGCAAAATTGGCTACAGAGAATTGGGACTATCCCATTATTGTCACTACCAATGTACAGCTTTTTGAATCTATGTTTAGCAATAAAACATCTGATTGCCGCAAACTGCACAATATGGCAAATTCAATTCTTGTTTTGGATGAGGTTCAGATGTTGCCAACCGGCTTCTTGCGGCCGATAGTCGATGCGCTGAAAGCGTATCAGGAAATGTTCGGGGTTTCGGTATTGTTTACCACGGCAAGCCAGCCGGTACTGAGTGGTCTGATAGAAGGAACAAATCCTAAAGCTGATTTTAAGGGAATAGAACATATCAAGGAAATTATTCCGGAAGAATTTGCTTTGCATGACCAGCTTCGCCGTGTGAAGTTGTCAATCGATGATACAGGAAAAACATACGATGAGATAGCTGCAAAGGTGTCTGAATATAATAAGGTGTTGTGCATAGTGAACACTCGTAAAGATGCCAAAGAGCTGTATGACCGTTTGCCCAATGACGGAGTGAAATTGCATTTGTCTAGAATGATGTGCCCTGCCCACTTACACGAAACTATTGGTAAAATAAAAACTTTATTGAAGGATGAGTCGCAGCCGATTGTCAGGGTCATTGCAACCCAGCTTGTGGAGGCCGGTGTGGATATAGACTTTCCGGTTGTGTTCCGTCAAGAAGCAGGACTCGATTCTGTATTGCAAGCAGCGGGACGGTGCAATCGGGAAGGACGAAGTGCCATGGGACATACATTTGTGTTCAGTCTGGCTGCAGAGAAGCGAAAGCCCTTCGGTTCAATGGCTGACTCCAACAATGCTCGGTTGAATTTGCCGGAAGATAGTGATTGGTTTGCTCCTTCTACCATGAAAGCCTATTTTTGTCAATTGTATAGCAGAAAACAAACATTTGATGAAAAGGATATAAAGCACTGGCTCTACAAACCTACTGAGTTATGTTTTGAAACTGCATCAAAAGAATTTTGCCTGATTGATGATACAAGTATAAATGTTATCGTAAATTGGGAAAACAGCATGGAACTTATAGAGCAGTTGAAAGAATCGGGGTGTACCTACTCGTTGGTGAAGCAATTGGCGAAATTTACTGTAGGCATCCGTTCCTATGATTTTAAGCAACTGAAAGGCTATGGGCTTGTCGAAGAAATATTGGAAGGAATATATGTATTGGCAGACAGGTCTCAGTATAATAAAGCCACAGGTCTCAGCCTTGATAACCATTGGCTGGAGGAAGTATTAATGATATAAAGAAACGGATATGACAAAGAAAGAAACATTGAAATTGTTTGAAGAACGTAAAGTCCGCACCGTGTGGGATGATGAAAAGGAACAATGGTATTTTTCGATAGTTGATGTGGTGTCAGTTTTAACAGACAGTGTTGATGCAACTGCTTATTGGCGTAAGTTAAAGCAAAGACTTAAAGAAGAGGGAAATGAAACCGTGACAAATTGTCACGGTTTGAAAATGAAAGCCACAGACGGTAAGATGCGACTTACAGATGTGGCTGATACAGAACAACTACTACGTATCATTCAGTCTATCCCATCTCCCAAGGCAGAACCGTTCAAGCAATGGATGGCACATGTAGCATCCGAACGTCTTGATCAGATGCAAGACCCTGAGTTGAGTATTGGGCAAGCTATGATGGACTACAAGCGACTTGGTTACTCTGACAACTGGATAAACCAACGCTTGAAGAGCATTGAAATCCGTAAAGATCTTACAGATCAATGGAAACTACATAATGTAGAGGAAGGTGTTCAATATGCTACTCTTACAGACGTTATCTATCAGCAATGGACCGGAAAGTCGGCAAAGGAGTACAAACAGTTCAAGGGCTTGAAGAAAGAAAATCTCCGGGACAATATGACCAATGAAGAATTGGTTCTTAATATGCTGGCCGAACTCTCTACGACAAGTATTACTAAAGCTAAAAATCCTCAGACATTGGGTGAAAATATGCAGTGTGCGGCTGACGGTGGTGATGTGGCTCGTGTGGCACGCGAACAGTTGGAGCAAAAAACCGGTCGTGAAGTGGTAACTCCCTTGTCGGCAAAAAGGTTTTTTGAAGGTCAGAAGCCGGAAGATTTATTGGAAAACAAGGAAAACGATGAATGATATGGAATATACAGATAAAGAATATTGTCTGGAGGTGTGGGGCGATTGGGCTTGTTTCACTCGTCCGGAGTTGAAAGTAGAGCGTGTGAGTTATGATGTCATTACGCCATCGGCGGCACGCGCCATCTTTGAAGCGATACTGTTTAAACGTTATGCCATGCGTTGGCAGATAACCAAGATTGAGGTACTCAGGCCTATTAAATGGGCTACCATTAGACGGAATGAAGTTGGAGCGGTGGTAAATTCCAGCATGAAACCAATTTATATAGATGATGGAAAGACACGCCAGCAGAAGAACACGTTGCTTCTGCTGGATGTGCGTTACCGAATTTATGCTAAGTTAGTATTTATTCCGGTAAAAGACCGTCCGAAAGAGGCTTTTGCCAAGCATCAGCCAAGTGCCGACGAGAATCCTATGAAGTATTATCAGATGTTCGAACGCAGGGCATCACAAGGGCAATGTTTTACGCAGCCCTATCTCGGATGTCGTGAGTTTTCTGCAAACTGGAAGTATATTGAAAGTACTGATAATCTTGATTATCCCTTAGCCGAAGACAGGGATTTCGGCATTATGCTTTATGATATGGACTTTGAGGAAAATCCACAAAAACCGAATGCTATGTTTTATAGAGCCCAAATGAAAAAGGGAGTGATTGTTGTACCGGATAAAGATAGTGAGGAGGTGTTGAGATGATACTGAAAGCATTATATGATTACTATCATCGAAGTGGAGATGATGTGGCCCCTTTTGGTTTAGAATACAAAGAGATTGGATTTATTATTGTTATTGATAGATGTGGAAAATTTCTGCGCTTTGAAGACAGGCGCATAGATAAGAAGTCGGCACAGCAGTTTCTTGTTAAGAAAAGTGTTAGCCGGTCAAGTGCCCCTGTTGCAAACTATTTGTATGACAATTGTAAATATGTATTTGGTTATTCCGATAAGGGGGATATGGAAAAGATACGTAAGTACTTTGAAGTATTTAAGGCGAAAGTAAAAGATATATATGATGCTTTTCCGGATAATGAGGACATAAAAGCTGTTTATGCATTTTATCAGCAAGACCATTCTTTTATAGTTGGGGCTATGCAGAAAGATTCTTTATGGGATGATATAGCCAAAAATCTTAATAAGAAATATTCTACCTTTTCTTTCCTTATAGAAGGGGATACGAAAATAGTGGCTTCGAAAAGGGAATTGATAAATTTGTTTGACGAGAATCATGGCGTGGCAGGAAATCTTTGTTTGATAACAGGGAGATATTCAAAAGTTGTAGAGATTACAACTGCTACAAAGATACTTGGAAGCCAAGAAACAGCTAAACTAGTTGCATTTCAAGTTAATTCCGGGTATGATTCGTATGGGAAATCTAAAGGATACAATGCTCCAATATCAGAAGAAGCTGAATTTGCATATACAACCGCATTGAATCATTTGCTGCGTTCGGATTCTCACAATAAGTTTATGGTGGGCTCACGTACTTATCTTTTCTGGGCTTCCTCCAATAGCGAGGCTTCAAAAGAGTCCGAAAATAGTCTATTTTCTTTGTTGGGGCGGATTGAAGAAGAAAATGACGACTCAAACAGGCGCATAAAGTTAGTATATGATACTTTCCAGTCTATCTATAACGGAAAATTATCGGCAAACGATGATGACAAATTCTTCATTTTGGGTTTGGCTCCCAATTCGGCAAGAATTGCGGTAGTATATTGGAATGAGATGCCTTTGCGTGAGTTTGCAGGTTTGATAAGTAAACATTTTACGGATATGGAGATGGTTGACACTCGCAAAGATAAGAAGCCGTACGTGGGACTGCATTCCATTCTTGGAAATGTTACTCTTGGAGGAAAGTCAAGTGATGCGACTCCCAATCTTCCTGATGCTGTGGTGAGAAGCATATTTCAAGGGTTGCCGTATCCGGCTTCTCTCTTTCAAGCATGTATTCGTCGCATACGTGCAGAACAATCCGTCAATATAGTGCGTGCTGCTATCATCAAGGCATATCTCAACAGACTAAACGAAAATAACAACCATAAAAAATTAGATGTTATGTTAGACAAAGAAAATCAAAATCAAGGGTATCTTTGTGGAAGGCTATTTGCCGTACTTGACAAGATACAGGAGGATGCCAATGGTATTCATTCCATTCGAGAACGCTATATGAATGCTGCATCAGCAACTCCTTCCATGGTTTTTGCCACGGTGCTCAATCTTTCTACTCATCATATAGAGAAGTTGAATCCGGGTGGACAAGTGTTCTATGAGAAGCTGAAACAGGAAATTATATCCAAACTTGATGCAAAAGGATTTCCTCCACATCTTAACCTGCAAGATCAAGGACGGTTCTTTGTGGGATATTATCACCAACGTCAAGACCTTTTTATGAGTAAGGAAAATAAAGAAATGGAATAATAATTTTAAAAATATAAAGTTATGTCAGAACTAAAGAATAGAATTGATTTCGTTTACATATTTGATGTAAAAGATGGTAACCCAAATGGTGATCCGGATGCGGGTAATCTACCACGTGTGGATGCCGAAACAGGTATGGGACTTGTTACGGATGTCTGCTTGAAACGCAAGGTTCGTAATTATGTACAAATAGCAAAAGGGCTTGTGAATGGCTTTGATATATTTATCAAAGAGAAGGCAGTCCTGAATACTTTGATTGATAATGCACATGATGATTCAGAAGTAAAAAATGCAAAGGACAAAATAGAAGCAGCACGTCGTTTTATGTGTAATAATTACTTCGATATCAGAACATTTGGTGCAGTTATGTCAACAGGTAAAAATGCGGGTCAAGTTCGTGGTCCTATCCAGTTCACCTTTGCTCGTTCTATAGATCCAATTGCTGTAGCGGAACATTCTATAACTCGTATGGCAGTAGCAACAGAGAAAGAAGCGGAAAAACAAGATGGTGGCAATCGTACAATGGGACGTAAAGCCACCATTCCTTATGGCCTTTATGTCTGTCACGGCTTCATCTCCGCCAACTTGGCACAACAGACAGGATTTTCTGAAGAAGACCTTGAACTATTTTGGGAAGCTTTAAAGAACATGTTCGATGTGGATCGTTCGGTGGCACGTGGATTGATGAGTGCTCAAAAACTGATAGTCTTCAAGCATGACTCCATATTGGGTAATGCTCCCGCCAACAAGTTGTTTGAATTGGTAAAAGTGGAGAAAGTCTGCGATGGAGCACCACGCTCATTCATCGACTATTCAGTTACTATAGATAAGGAGAATGCTCCATCAAATGTAACTATTGAGGAACTGATATAATTCCATCGTATGTACAATGAAGACGATATGCTCATGTTGTCGGGGATTCAGCACTTTAGGTTCTGTCCCCGGCAATGGGCTTTGATACACATTGAGCAGCAATGGGATGATAATCGTCTCACCATCGAAGGACAGATTCTGCACAAGCATGTAGATGATCCGTTTTATAGACAAAAGTGTGGTGACCAGATAACATTGCGTGCGGTGAATATCGCTTCGCGTGAACTTGGACTCTATGGAATCTCTGATGCCATAGAGTTACTTCCTTCCTCATCTTTTGAAAATACGATTTTGCATCCCAACTATCCGGGGCGATGGCAACCGGTTGCTGTGGAGTATAAGCATGGCAAACCGAAAAGAAACGAGGTGGATGAAGTGCAGTTGGCAGCACAAATCATGTGCATAGAAGAAATGTATGCTATCCATATACCATACGGCTCTTTCTTTTATGGGGAGCTTCGCCATCGGGTTAATGTGGATATAACGGAGGAGCTGCGAAATATAGTCAGACAATGTGCCCGGGATATGCACGATATATTTAGTAAAGCGGTTATCCCGAAGGCTGAATATGGGAAACATTGTGACAAGTGCTCGCTGAAAGATATCTGCATGCCGGAAATGGTAAATAATTGTACTTCGGTAGATAATTACCTTACTAAAAATCTGTATCTATGAGAAAACTATTGAATACTTTGTATGTGACGACACCGGAAGCGTATCTTAGTAAGGATGGGCTGAATGTCGTTATATCTGTTCAGCAGGAGGAGGTGTTTCGTATTCCTGTCATAAATATAGAGGGCATCGTTACGTTCGGATATATGGGCGCAAGTCCCGGTGTGATGAAATTGTGTAGTGACAATGGTATATCACTCACATTTCTTTCTCCACAAGGCAGATTTATCAGCAGGGTTCAAGGTGCTACGAAAGGGAATGTTCTGTTACGCAAAAAGCAGTACCAATTGTCGGACGATGCATCTTGGTCGTTGCATGTGGTTAGGTTGATGATTGGTGGTAAGATTCAAAACTATCGCAATATATTGAGGAGATATATTCGTGATTATGGTGAGAATGAAGACATTAATAGGGCGGTGCAAGTATTGGAACGTGCCAAGCGTGATGCTTTGAAGGCTCAAGATAAGACGGAATTAATTGGTTATGAGGGGATGGCTTCGAATGCCTATTTTGAGGTATTGCCAATCTTGATACTTAATCAGAAGACTGATTTCCCATTTCATGGTCGCAATCGTCGTCCTCCCAAGGATGCGGTGAATGCCATGTTGTCTTTTGCATATACGTTGATAGCCAATGATGTTGCGGCCGCTCTCGAAACTGTTGGCCTTGATCCATACGTCGGGTTTCTCCATACACTCCGTCCGGGGCGCACATCGTTGGCCTTAGATATGATGGAAGAGTTACGTGCTTATCTTGGCGACCGTTTTATTTTGTCGTTGATTAATAAAAGACAGATTTCAGTAAAAGACTTCTTGTTCCAAGGTGATAATGGGGTTGTTATGACAGATAAAGGGAAAAAGACTTTTATTACTGCATGGCAGGCAAGGAAAAGGGAAGTGATAATTCATCCTTATCTTAATGAAAAAGTTGAAATAGGGCTTCTGCCTTATGTGCAGGCTATGTTAATGGCAAGGTATATCAGGCAGGATATTGACGATTATCCGGTATTTCTTATAAAATGATTTTTAATTATGTACATTCTTGTGACTTACGATGTGGATACTACAAGCAAAGAGGGGGCTCGCCGTTTACGATGTGTGGCCAAGGCTTGTCTGGATTATGGACAGAGGGTGCAGAACTCAGTCTTTGAGTGTGTAGTGACGGAAGCGCAATATTCTCTTCTAAAAGGGAGAGTTAGGGATATTATTGATATGTCTCTTGATAGTGTTCGTTTTTATATTCTTAGTAAAAATGAGAATAAGAGGGTGGAAGTAATAGGTGTTGAAACGGCGTATAAACTTGAGGAGGCTCTTATAATATAATGCGAATGTGGTGTGTTACAAAAAAAGTAGTATCTTCGCATGTGTTAATAATCAGTAGATTAAATTATTTGTAAAGTATTTCTTCGTTATGAAGTTGAATAATAATGATGATTCGCATAACAGTGGATTAAATTTGCTGATTTATAATATGTTATTAGATATAGAGTCACACCCTGCGTGGGTGTGTGGATTGAAACAAAAACCGAATAAAAATGAAATTAGAGGAACTGTGTCACACCCTGCGTGGGTGTGTGGATTGAAACTTTATTAACCACTAACAAAAGTATTATTATGGGGTCACACCCTGCGTGGGTGTGTGGATTGAAACTTATCAATGGCGTAACCGGGTATTTCAAATGTGTCACACCCTGCGTGGGTGTGTGGATTGAAACAGAAGTATTGGACGAAGTGGAAACGGAGGAAGAGGAGTCACACCCTGCGTGGGTGTGTGGATTGAAACGTGGAATATATTCATTTGAAAAACTTGTAAGTAGTCACACCCTGCGTGGGTGTGTGGATTGAAACATAGAAACACTGATGAGTATACTTATTCAGTATGTCACACCCTGCGTGGGTGTGTGGATTGAAACTTCGCCTACTTGCAAGGTTACCGCCGTGAAGGAGTCACACCCTGCGTGGGTGTGTGGATTGAAACTATCGGAACATACCTTATACTCCGGCATGACCCAGTCACACCCTGCGTGGGTGTGTGGATTGAAACACGGGCCCATCACCACTGTACACCGAAAACTGCAGTCACACCCTGCGTGGGTGTGTGGATTGAAACATCGATTAGCAACAATGAAAATGTAGCAGATATGTCACACCCTGCGTGGGTGTGTGGATTGAAACAAACAATACTCCGTCTTCTAATGCTTCAACGAGGTCACACCCTGCGTGGGTGTGTGGATTGAAACAATGTAACGAAGATCCTTTTTATTGTTCGGTTCTGTCACACCCTGCGTGGGTGTGTGGATTGAAACAAAAGAGAATGTAAGTAGGATGAGTAATGTATAGTCACACCCTGCGTGGGTGTGTGGATTGAAACCCTCTTGCCGTGGCAACACCTCTATCACCAGCCGGTCACACCCTGCGTGGGTGTGTGGATTGAAACTTTTAGATTGAAACATTTCTTAGAGGCCTTATGCCGTCACACCCTGCGTGGGTGTGTGGATTGAAACCTTGTATGTGGAACTCCTTATTCTTCTTCGCCTGTCACACCCTGCGTGGGTGTGTGGATTGAAACACTTATCTCTAGCTTATCTTTAGAGATCACAATGGTCACACCCTGCGTGGGTGTGTGGATTGAAACATATATCAATTGATAACAATGTGCTCCCTTATAGTCACACCCTGCGTGGGTGTGTGGATTGAAACTTCGAGGTGGTGACTCTACAGACGGTACTGTTATGTCACACCCTGCGTGGGTGTGTGGATTGAAACGATGCCATGTATCTGTATGACTGCTACTGCGAGGGTCACACCCTGCGTGGGTGTGTGGATTGAAACCGAGGAAACCGCACAACTCGAGCACCTCAAGCAAGTCACACCCTGCGTGGGTGTGTGGATTGAAACATCGAATAGCGTCCAAACGGGGTGGCCGATTTCGTCACACCCTGCGTGGGTGTATATGGATTGAAGCATTGTTCACTCGTTGGTCAAGTTTATGGAAGAATTGTAAGCATTCGGCCTCTTGTGTATTTCTCTTCAAACTGTTATAAAGTCAAAAGCCAAACGAAGTACGTTAGGCTTTTGACTTTGTTATGACTGGAAAAAACACGCACAATCCCGGATGCTTATCTTTTGTCTGTCTTCTTTTGTGGTTTCACCTAGGTGACAATACATTGGCATCTAAGTGGAGAGGCGTAGTCACCCAAGTGATACGCTTGCTTCACCTTGGTGAAACTATAAATTCAACTAAGTGTTTCAAAGCAAATATATTATATTTTTACTATACTATCCCTTGTTGTTTATTTGTTATATTATTGATTATTAATGTGTTGTTATCTGTTTGTATCGATTGTTTTTCTTGTCTTTATAAGATATATTAAAACATAAACTAACATGAAAATTGGTATAATTGACCTTTGTAAACAAATAGAAGATCCTAGTATGAACCGCAAGAAAGTCCATAAAATGGAAACTAGTATCTATATATCCATTGCTGCTGTAATCTGTGAGGTCCAGTCCTGGAATGAAATTGAGGAATTTGGCAATTCGAAAATTGCTTTTTTCAAGAGTCGCATACCCGGCTTGGAGTTCATCCCCAGTCATGATACTTTTAACAGATTCTTCAGTATGATAAAGTCCGATTATTTTGAGTTGATCTTCCGTAATTGGGTAAAACGAGTCTGTCTGGAGGT
>ERZ791914.505-NODE-505-length-37948-cov-18.177447_pt1 | contig 37948 bp, 31 predicted proteins | sample MGYA00510140_ERZ791914 | MGnify/ENA primary metagenome ERZ791914 (study PRJEB30046, sample SAMN00792079) | human gut metagenome | study: EMG produced TPA metagenomics assembly of the A metagenome-wide association study of gut microbiota in type 2... | reverse complement strand
TGCGGTCGGGACCGATCTCGGCCGGGTCATCGTAGTGCACAGGCATGCCGGTCTTGAGGCCCGGCCCCACGGTGAGCACGCGCCCCGTGCAGGTGCGGGAAAGCGCCGTCTTCCACGGGCGCTCGATCGCCGGCACCACGCAGCTCAGCACGGCAGCCGTGGGCACAAGTGTGCCCGGCATGCCCGCATCGGCCGCCAGCGCGGCCATGACTTGAGCGAGACGCATACGCGCTTCATCGGCCGTAATACGGGTCGGCGTCGTGATCTCGCACGTCGCAAGCGGGCATTCCTGCGCCGCAGCCGAATCCTCGGCAAACAGACCAAAGCGAATGAACGTGTTGCCCACGTCGACCGTCAATATGTATGCGCACCCATTAAGCATCGTCGGCGCTCCTTTCGTCTGCCCAGCAGTATATCGCCTACCCGAACCAGCCATCCCAGGTAGTCATTTTGGGACGGGGCCATTTTAGCTACCCCAATATGTCGGTTGATATTTGCCCCAATCCCAGATAATTCGTCGACTGTCAAAGGGTAGCTAAAATAGCCCCGTCCCAAAATGACTACCTTGCGGCTATACTGATGCGCGGTCGCGCGCGGGCTCACGCGGCGGCCCTTGGTAACCCGACTTCCCGCGCCGTATCCGTAGCGGCGCTCCCGGGGGAAGCGGATATACGCAAAGGAGTTTTATATGAGCAATCCCTCGAACCGCGCTTCGATGCGCGGTCAACTCACGCCGCGCGGCGTCGTCATCGGCGTCCTTGGCTGCGTGATCATCACGGCAAGCTCGGCCTACACGGCCCTCAAGATGGGCGCGCTCCCCTGGCCGATCATCTTCGCTGCCGTCATCTCGCTGTTCTTCCTTAAGCTCATGGGCAACGCCAGCCTCAACGAGGCCAACGTCACCCACACCATTATGTCCGCAGGCGCCATGGTCGCCGGCGGCCTGGCGTTTACCATCCCGGGCGCCTGGATGCTGGGCTATGCCGACCAGATCAGCTGGCTCGACATGTTTATCGTGGCGCTCGCCGGCACCATCTTGGGCCTTCTGGCAACGGCGCTCATCCACCGCCACTTTATCGTGGACGCCGCACTGGAGTTTCCCACCGGCAATGCCGCAGCTCAGACCCTGCGCGCTACCGAGGCCGGCGGCAAGACCGGCAAGCAGCTCTTTGGCTCCATGGCCGTCGCCGGCGTCTTCAGCGTGCTGCGCGATGCTCTGGGCGTGGTGCCCAGCATGCTGTGCACGCTCAATATCCCCGGCGTGACCTTTGCCATCTATAACTCGCCCATGCTGCTCTCCATCGGCTTTTTGGTGGGCTTCGCCCCCGTGGCCTGCTGGTTTGCCGGTGCTGTGCTGGGCAACTTTGGCATCATCGTGGGCGGCACCGCTGCCGGTCTGTTCGACGTCGTAACCGCGCAGGGCATCGTCAAGTCCCTGGGTATGGGTCTTATGATGGGCTTTGGCGTCGCCGTCGTCCTTAAGGACATCCTGCCGCAGGTCACCGGCATCGTCCGCGGTCTTGCCGCCGACAGCTCCACCGACACCGACGAGCAATCGCTCATCTCGGGCTCCCTTAAGCTCGACGCCGGCATCATCGGCCTGGGCGCTGCCGCCATCGCCGTGATCATCGCCATCGTGCTTGACCTTGGTCCCGTTCCGGCCGTCATCGTGACGCTGTTCACCTTTGTCACCACCATCATGAGCGCACAGAGCTGCGGCCAGACGGGCATCGACCCCATGGAGATCTTTGGCCTCATCGTTATGCTCATCGTGGCTGCCTTTGCACAGATTGCTCAGGTCAAGCTGTTCTTTATCGCCGGCATCGTAGCCGTGGCGTGCGGCCTTGCGGGCGACGTCATGAACGACTTTAAGGCCGGCGCCGTGCTGGGCACCAACCCGCGTGCGCAGTGGATCGGCCAAGCCATCGGTGGCATCGTGGGCGCCCTGGTCGCCGCAGCCGTCATGGTCGCGCTCGTCACCGCCTATGGCCCGGACGCCTTTGGCCCCGACAAGAGCTTTGTTGCCGCGCAGGCAAGCGTCGTCGCCACCATGGTCTCGGGCATCCCGAGCGTGCCGTGGTTCGTTGGCGGCTTTATCGCCGGTATCGTCATGTACTGGCTCGGCATTCCGGCCATGATGATCGGCCTGGGCGTGTACCTGCCGTTCTACATGTCACTCACGGCATTCCTGGGCTCCTGCGTCAAACTCGCCTACGACAAGTGGTCCGCCCACCGCGACGCCACCGCTGGTCTTTCTGACGAGGAGAGGGCTGCCAAGGACGCCGCCTTCCAGGAACAGGGCCTGGTTGTCGCCAGCGGCCTGCTCGGTGGCGAGTCCATCGTCGGCGTTATCCTGGCGTTTGTCTCCGTGGGCTTAAGCCTGCTGGGCTAAGCTGAGCAGCTGCTCGACAGCAACCATATTGCCTACGATTTGCCCGGTCGGTAGCTTTCGCGGCTGCCGACCGGGCTTTTTGATATCGAAACAAAGAAAGGCCGGCGCGCTGCGTTTAACAGCGCGCCGGCCTTATCGGTTAAGCCATCGAAGCGCTCCTGCTATGAACCGAAGTTCGTTGCAGAAACTACGCTCGAAACGCTACATCTGCTTGCGACGACGATCGCTCAGCGTCACACCCGCGGCCACGAGGGTGATACCGCCGATGACGAACACCTCGCCCGCAAGAGCGGAATTGTCGCCAGTCTGGGCGAGTGCGGCAGGCGCAGCCTGTTTCTTGGCAACGGGGGCCTTTGCAGCAGCCTGCGCAACCTGAGGCTTGGCCTGCGGCTCGGCCTTGGGATGATACTTGTCGTACTCGGCCTGCGCGGCAGCCAGGGCATCCTTGGCATCGTCAAGCTCAGCAAGCGCGGCGGCATAGGCGTCGTTGGCATCGGACAGCTTGGCATCGGCATCGCCCAGAGCGGCCTTGAGACCAGCGGCGGCATCGACGGCGGCCTTATAGCGAGCGTAGGCAGCGTTCAGCTTGACCAGCTTCTCGTTGCCCGTCGTGCCCGCGGCAAGGGATGCCTTGTGGTCGACAGCCTCAAGATCGGCCTTGAGTGCCTCGTCGCTGGCAAGCTCGGCCTTGGCCTTGACGATCTCGAAGTTCGCATCGACGACGGCTTCGTTGGCGGCCTCGAGCTGCTTCTGGGCATCGGCGACGCCGGCGACGGCGGCGTCATAGGCGACCTTGGCGTCGTCGACCGCTTTTTGGGCTCCAGCGAAGCGCTCGAAGGCCTTGTTTGCGGTGGCCAGCTCGCCCTCCGCGGCCTTGACCTTCGCCTGCGCGTCGGACAGGGCCTGCTTCTTGGCGTCAACTGCCTGCTTGGCGTCCGAAAGAGTGGTCGCAGCGTGCGTATCTGCGGCCTGAGCCTTGTCAACGCCAGCCTGGGCAGTGTCGTCGGCCTTCCTGGCATCGTCAAGCGTGCCCTGCTTGTTCGCAAGGTCCGTCTTGGCGGCATCGCGCTTGGCGGTAAGGTCCTTGACCGAAGCGGTGGCGTTGTCATACGCCTCGCTGGCCTGGTCGGACTTTGCCTTGGCAGCATCGCGGGCGCTGCGAGCCTTCGCCTTGTGAGCAGCGGCATCGGCCGCCTTCGTCTTGCTGTCAGCAAGCGTGGCGTTTGCCTTATCGAGAGCTGCCTGGGCAGTAGCGGCCTCGCCCTTGGCGGCATCGAGCTTGGCCTGGGGCGTCTTGACGTCAATACCCTTGAGTTTGGCTTCGGCGGCGTCGTATGCCGTCTTCGCGGCGGCGGTGTCGGACTTAGCCTTCTCGTACTCACCCTTGGCGATGTTCATGTTCACATCTGCTGCGGTGAAAGCGTCCTGGGCGGCAGCCTGCCCGTTTACAGCTGCGAAGTAAGCTTCCCCAGTAGTTCCAAAGTTCTTCTGCGCCTCGGCGAGCTTGCCCTGAAGCTCCTTGAGTTGCGCCTTCTGCGCCTGCGTGCCGCCAGCGTTATAGGCGGAATCGATGTAGTCGTTCAGGAGCTTCTTGAACTCGGAGACAGTGAAATCAGCCTCACTGTCAAAAGAGCTGTAATCGAAGATTGTTACCTCGGAATCGGTGTTCTTACCGCTACCGGTCGCGATGCCGATAGCCTTCGTGCCGGCATCGATGATGTTGAGATAGTGCCCGCACTCATGGTAGATGCTGCTGTAGTGCTGGTAGATATAGTAGGAATCATATCGATGGTTTCCAAGGTCACTATTCTTCTCGACGTACTTATCGAATGCCTCTTTTTCCTGAGTGTAGAGACCGGTATATGGCCAGCCAAGCGTATCCTCGGTCTCGCCGCCGGTATATGCGCCGCCGCCGCCGGCAAGATTTTCTCCATTGTCCCAGTAGCAGCCCGAGTGCCCCCAGATGTTCGATGAATATGATACATTAAGGGCGGCTGCCGCAGTCATGCGGAGGCTGACGCTGAGCGCCGACTGACCGTTCGCCTTGCGGAGGTTGTTCTGGGTGTCGAGATATGTCAAGGCGTTGCGCATCTGCTCCAGGGAGAGCGGGTTGGTGTCGCGAGACATGTCATGATCGACGTACTGGTCATACCATTCGGCCTTGTCAGCGGCACCGGTCAGCATCGATACGGCTTCCTGGGCGTTCTTTTTCTGTGTGGCTGTGAACTGGCTGCCGCCGACGATGTAATTCATGAAGCCGAATATGCCCTGGCTGATGACTTCCTGGTCAACGGTCATGTTCGACTTGAGGTCGGCAATCTGCTGCTCAAGAGCCTCAACCTGGGCATTAGCAGCGTCATAAGCCTTTTCCGCGGCGTTCGAAGCGGCGCATGCCGTCTCCCACTCGCCGCGTTTCTGCTTGCGAACTTCGACAAGCTTATCGTACTCAGCCTTCTTGTCGGCCTCGGTCTGCTGGGCCTGCTCGTATGCCGCCTTCGCGGCGTCACGCTTACTGGCCGCGTCCTTGTACTCCTTGTTTGCCGCATCGTATGCAGACTGGGCAGATGCCACAGCAGCGTTGGCGGCGTTGGCCTTCTCCTGCGCGGCGGTGACGGTAGTCTGCGCAGCCTGCAGGTTCGCCTGTGCGGTGGCGTCTGCAGTCGTCGCGGCTTCGAGCGCGTCCTGCGCGGTCTTGAGCTCACCAGCAGCAGCGATCTTGGCGGCCTCAAGCGCGCTCAGGTCAACACCCGTACCCGAGACGGCAGCATCGAGCGCGGCCTGCGCCTGGTTGAACTTCTGCTGGGCGTTATCGCGCGCGGTGGTTGCGGCTGCGAGAGCAGCGGCAGTCTCCTGCTTCTTGGCCTGGGCAGTCGTCAAAGCTGCCTCGGTATTCTGCTTTTCCTGCTGGGCGCTAGCCTCGGCAGCCTTGGCCTGGTCCAGATTGTCCTGTGCAGTAGTAACGGCCTTATTGGCGTCATCGAGCTTTGCCTGCGCGTCCTCGACGGCCTTCTTGGCGGCCGCGTACTCGTCCATACCCATGGCCTCGAGCTTGGCCTGGGCATCATCGAGGGCCTTCTTGGCCTCATCCTGCTTTGCCTTGGCGTCCTTGAGCGCCTGGGTCTTATCCTCGACGCTCTTGTTGGCCTGATCGAGCTGATCGTTGAGGTCGCCCAGCTTCTTCTGCTGCTGCTCGGTCTTTTCGACGGCCGCCTTAAGCTCGTCAATCTTCTCCTGGAGCGCGGCGACTTCTGCTGCGTTCTGCTCGATTTCGTTGTCGCTCACAGCCTGCGAGGCCTGATTCTTTTGCTGCTGCGCCTGCTTTTGAGACTGGCCCGCCGCGTCGGCCTTCTTCTGTGCGGCATCGTAGGCGGCCTGAGCGTCCTTGAGCTGCTTTGCCGACTCCTCGGCCAGCTGGGCAGCTGTCTTTACGACCGCTTGGTTACCGGCGGCAACGGTGTTCTCTACAGAACTACCCCCCCCCTGAACAGAATCGCCGTTACCGGTGGACGGTGCGGCGATTGCCGCCAGCGGCGACATGAGCGGCTGAGCGATGAGGCCCGCCGTCAAAACGGTTGCGACGGCGCGGTTGGCAACGCCCTTGACGTTGACGGCCTTAGCCCGAGGCTCAAAGTGTTGTGGGCTGTAGTTTGCCATGGCTTTCTCCCTTTGACACGGATGTATCCATACGCTTCAAAATGTAGGAGCTGATTTTTGAATTCTGTTGCGCAACATTGGTCACCGGCGGATTTTTTGAAATTCGCGCTCTCGTGCTTCACAATTTCGTCACATATGTAGGAGCTGGTGCATCATATTCTTGCGGGATCGAATTGAGCCTGTAATTTGCATTTGCTCCCGCGTCATCCGCCCTATCGGATTCCGCATCCAACAGACACCTCGCCTGCCACGGTGTAGAGTTAGGACAACGGGCGCGTTGCGCGGACCGCGCTGGAACGAGGTGAAAATGGAACTCGATAGACAACAACTCAAGCGACTGCGTGAGCGTCATCATCGGCGTCACGGCATCCGCCCTGCCCATAGTGAGGCTGCCGAACAGGCTGGTCGCTTTTTAAAGCGCGCATTCAACATTCGCGAGGGACGCGCGCCCTATCACGTGATCCGCAAGCGTTTTGTAAACGGGGCGCGTCTGACTGGCTCCCACCTATGCATCCTCATCATCGCCATGCTCATCGCAAGCATCGGCCTCGATATCGACTCGGACATCGCCATCGTGGGTGCCATGCTCATCTGCCCGCTCATGGGATCGGTCCTTGCCATGGCATATGGCATCGCCACGCTCGACCGTGAGATTACCGTCGAAGCCATCGCCAGCCTTGCGCTGCAGATGGCCTTTTGCCTGGTCACGTCCACGTTGTACTTTAAGCTCTCGCCCCTTGGCACCACCACAGCTGCCATCATCGACAATTCGACACCGACTGTGTGGGACCTTGCCGTCGCGCTCGCGGGCGGCTTTGCGGGCGGGCTGGGCAACTCGCGCGATCAGGAGCCCGCCACGCTCATCGCCGGCGTGGCCGTGGCGACCGCACTCATGCCGCCCCTGTGCGCAGCTGGTTACGGCATCGCCATCGCGAGCGGGTCGCTGTTTCTCTCGGCGCTCTACGAATTTGGCATCAACGTAGTCTTTATCGCGCTGGCTGCCGAAGCCGTGCTGCTTCTTTTGCGTGTACCGCTCAAGCGTGATCTCAACGGCGACGGCATTGTGACCGCCGAAGAAGATGCCGAGGTCGACGAGCTGTCACGCAAGGTGCGCCGCCGCATTATTGTGGGCACGGTGATCTTTGCCATCCCCTGCATCGTTATGACCGCGGGGTCTATTGGCTCGGCGCAGGCCGGCGTGCAGGACGGCTACGGCGTCACCGAGACCACACGCGAGCTTGCCGCGGTGCTGCCGGGCTTTAAGGATTACACCGTCGCCGTCGAGACCTCGGCCACCGAAGGCGACGAGGAGGGCATCGTCGAGCGCGAGATTGTCGCCCATGTGACAACGAGCGAGGCGCTCGGGGCGCACGACCGCCACGTCGCCCGCAAGCTCATCGACCTCAATGTGCCCGAGCTCGATCGCGTGGAGTTCGATGTGAAGTGATGCCGGCGCGGGATGAATGCTCGCACGGACGCAAGTTACGACGAGGCGCAGACGCGATACGGACACGAGCAAATTGCGGGGTGCAGTTCACACCCGAGCCCCGCTCGCTGTTTTATTGCCGTGAATCAGACGTCCGCATCGACATCGCCAGACTCCACCGTAAACGCCGGACCGGTGCTCACAAGATAAAATCGGGTCACCTTAGTATTTCTAATATAGGTAAATCTGCCCCTGATCGCGGCGGCGCGAAATATACGCCACGTGGACCGTACCGATTTTTCGCCGTATTCCCTCGTTAATACCAAAATATTGGGGTCGTCCGTACGCTTGAACTGTCCATCAAGGCAGCTACCGTCTTTGTCGACCAGTTGCCACCGATGGTTATCCTCTTCATGAAAGGCCAGAGTTTCCAGACTTGTTTTGTCATCCCGATAGTAACCATCAATGGCAAAGCCTTCGGAAACGCATTCCTGCATATAGGATGTTTCTCGATTTATAGCAAACTGCCCTGCAGCGCCCAGGAGCACAGCCAGGCAGACCACTGCAAGGGTTATCGAAATAGCACGGCGGCTCATGTTAACCAGCCCGATACTTGTTTAACGGAGTGCAAAACATACTTGGTACCTCCGATATCAAAGCAAACGTCACCCGCGGCCCGCCGGAAACTATGTGTTTCTAACATCAAACCATATGGCAACCACTCGCGAGAGGAGTATCGGCGAACGGTGCATTTTTTTGCGTTCTATTGGGCAAACGTCAACGCGCGCCACAGCTCTTGCTCGACCTATTCAGATCTTGTCGCATACTACCGTAGATCCCCAATGCTTCCGCCCCCGAGTTATTCGGGGCGGCCGCGATGTCGCTCAATCCAGTCCACGGCAAAATCGACAAGCTCGCGTTGGCGCATAAAGCGAATCATTCCGTTACCGAGAGGCGCCGTACGCACCGGGCATTCACGCTCAAAAGCAGCGCCGATCTCGTCGAAGTCCTCGCCGTCGACAAAAAGTGTGCGGTACTCCTTCCACACGCGCTGGCCGTTTTCCATGATCGCGCTGTGTTCCACGCAGTCGTGCTTGCCGGGGTACTGCGCACGGGCGTCTGCCAAATGCAGTGACGTATTCTTGTCATAGCCAACGCCCACCAGCAGAACATAGCCGTCCAAATCGTACAGACGCGCGATGGGCGATCCATCGCCAAAGATGTTGCTCAGGTCGTGGTTCTCCGTCAGGAATTGCGCATGCTGGCCGTTTGCCGCCACTGAACGCGCTGGGTGATCGCTGCGAAACGTGCCCGGCCACGTCCGGAACATCTCAGCCACGGCACCCATCGTGTTGGTGGGCGTAATGCGCTTGTCATAGACAGGCCAGTTATCGCGAATCAGCTGCCACCATTCTTGCGGCTCTTGCCAATGGACACCACACTCGGGGTCCAAGTTTTTCCATGATTGCGTCGGCATCATGATGGTACCGGCCTCGCCCACCATCTGGAGCAGCGCCTCGATCACCGGCTGCGCGCCGCCGCACACATATCCAAGCGCGCTGAGCGAGCAATGGACCATAACCGTCTGCCCTGCGCACATACCGACGGCGGAAAGCGCGTCGAGGATATCCTGCTTAAGCACGATTTGCCGATTCATTACCGTTTCCCCTCTATCCCCACACATCAGTTTCTTTTGCGTCATGCGCCGAAATAGCACACGGGCCATGCGGCGCATGACGCTGCAAATGATACGTTTCCCAATGTTGCCGAGGGATCATTTTTTAGTACTTGAAGAAGCCCTCGCCCGAGCTTTCGCCCAGCTTGCCTTCGTCGAGCATCTTCTTGAGGACGGACGCCATAGCCTTAAAGTTGTAGGGCATCATCATCTTCTTGAGCAGCGGGCTCACCAGGCTCGGGACCTTCTGATACTGCATAACGATGTTGTACGCCGTCTGGATGCCCACGGTGTCGAATACGCGGAACGGGCCCTTGGGAGCGCCGGTGCCGCGCGTCCATGCGAGGTCGATGCTCTTGGGATCGCTCACGCCCGAGACATACAGGTCGAGGCCCGAAAGCAGCCATGGCACCAGCATGGAATTGAGCAGATAGCCGTTCTTTTCCTTGTTGACGGGCAGGGCAAGCATGCGAATATCGTTGGCAAAGTCGACGAGTTCATCGAAATAGCGCTTGTCGGTTTGGCTTTGGGCCATGACCTCGGTCATGTTGTTCTTCCAGATAGAGTTGGCAAAGTGTAGCGATAGGTACTTCTCGGGGCGGCCGGTGTACTTGGCAAAGGTGCTCGGCAGCAGCGTGGAGGAGTTGGTGACGATGACGGTCTTTTGCGGGAGAACCGGGGCGAGCTTCTTGTAGAAGTCGATCTTTGCCTGGGTGTCCTCGGCCATAGATTCGATGATCAGGTCGGCGTCGGCCACTGCCTTGGCAAGATCGAGCTCCAGCTTGAGTGTGGAGTAGGCGCGCTCAACGGCGGCGAGTGCCGCCTCCCTGTCGAAGGTCTGGTCGCTATCGGCGATACCGGCGCACCACTCGCCCGTGCCGTCCGCCATGCCCTCGATAGCAGCGATGTACTCCTCGCGCACATGATCGATCTTGGGCTGGGTGCGGCCGATGCTGCCCTCGCTGCGCAGCCAAATCGTTACATCAAAGCCGCAGTAGGCAGCCTGAAAGGCAATCTGGCTTCCCAGCACGCCGCCGCCGGCAACGCAAACGGTCTTGTAGCTCATGAAACGGTCCTCTCTTACGTAATTCCATAGATGTGTTTTTATTCAACCGTATGGAGGCTACGAGCCGGGGGCTGGTTCTACAAACGGACGCTTTTACGCGGTGAACGGCTACACCTGTTCATTAACTCAGGGCTCCGAGGGCGATTTTTTGTGCCACCGGGACGTCGTTTTCGAAAGTGCGGTGAAAAATTGAGTTTCGTCGACCAGACCGACTTTTTTAACAACAAAACCGCAGGTAACGCGAGCCCAAAAGAGGAGTGTGCTCGGGAGGTTCGCGTTTTTCCCCGCACTTCCGAAATCCGAGTCCGCTGAAGGCGTCAACAAGCCCATTTACGCAACATATGTCCAGCAAAAACGGGTGGTAGCCGGCACGGCTGCCACCCGTTTGTCTCATATCCAGCCCAAAGCGGGCCGTTTACTTCTTAATGCCGCGTCCCAGGCGCTCAGCGACCGATGCCACGGCCTCCTCGCTGGCCGGTCCGCAGTTCGCGCAGCCGTCGTGGGCACGCATCTGGCCGGTGACCTCGTCCATCGCGAGCGGCGCCACCTTCTCGAGCTTAAAGCCCTTGCCGGCGCGCATGTTCTCCTTTGCCACGCTGATCATGAGCTTGATGCGGTTGAGCTGGTTGACCTCGGATGCACCCGGGTCGTAGTCGACCGCTACGATGTTGCTCTCGGGATGCTGGCGGCGAAGCTCCTTGATCACGGCCTTGCCCACCACATGGTTGGGCAGGCACGCAAAGGGCTGCGTGCAGATGATGTTGGGCGCACCATGGTCGATCAGGTCGAGCATCTCGGCCGTGAGCAGCCAGCCCTCGCCCATGTTGTTGCAAAGCGACAGCACCTGGCCGGCCTTTTCGGCCATGACGGGAATGGGCTCGGGGCGCTCGAAGCGCTTACTGTGCTCAAGCAGGTCCTCCACCGGCTTGCGCATCCAATCGACCAGGCGAATCGCCGCGTCCATCGTCGCGCGCTCGACGGCCGAGCTGCCCAGCTCGTTCTTTTGCACCTGCGCGTTGCTCATGGAGTACAGGAAGAAGTCGAGCAGGCCGGGGACCACGGCCTCGCAGCCTTCCGCCTCGATGACGTCGACCACGTGGTTGTTCGCCGTGGGGTGGAACTTGACGAGAATCTCGCCCACCACGCCCACGCGCGGCTTCATGCCCTCCCCCGTGAGCGGCAGCGCGTCAAACGCGTCGATTGCCTCGCGCGACAGCTGCGTGTAGCTGCGGCGCGTGAACTTCGGGGCCATGCGGCGCGCACGGTCCATAAACTGCTCGAACAGCTCGTTCGCAGAGCCGGGGCGAGCCTCATAGGGGCGTGTGCGGTAGAGCATCTGCATCATGAGGTCGCCAAACAGCACGCTGTACACACACGATTTGAGCATCGCGGGCGTCAGCTTGAAGCCGGGATTTTGCTCATCCAGCTTGACCGCAGACAGACTTATCACCGGGATGTCGGGATGACCGCTCTCGCGCAGCGCCTTGCGGATGAGTGCGATGTAGTTCGTCGCGCGGCACCCGCCGCCCGTCTGCGAGATCACGACCGCCGTCTTGGACAGGTCGTAGCGGCCGCTCTCGATAGCCTCCATGATCTGGCCGGTGACCAGAATCGACGGGTAGCAGATGTCGTTGTTCACGTAGCGCAAGCCGGCCTCGACGGCGTCGTGATCGGTCGAGGGCAGCAGCTCCAGGTTGTAGCCGGCACCACGGAACACCTCTTTGACCAGGTCAAAGTGGATTGGCGCCATCTGCGGGCACAGAATGGTGTAGCCCTCGTCGCGCATCTCCTCGGTAAAGGGCACCTTGGGGAACGTCGCGCTCTTGCTGGCGCGTTGCGCCTCGAGCGCATATTTGTGCGTGGCGAACACCGGCGCGTCCGTCGACGGCTCCACAGGTGCCGCGTCGCCCGCCTCATACGCGTCGCCAGCGGCCGCGGCCTCAGCGGCACGCTCGGCCTCTTGGTCCTTCAGCGCCGCCATCAGCGAGCGGATACGGATGCGCGCCGCGCCGAGGTTGGACACCTCGTCGATCTTGAGCACCGTGTAAATCTTGCCGGAAGCCTCGAGGATCTCCTGCACCTGGTCGGTGGTGAGGGCGTCCAGGCCGCACCCAAAGGAGTTCAGCTGGATGAGGTCGAGGTCGTTACGCATGGTCACGAAGCGCGCGGCGGCATACAGACGGCTGTGGTACATCCACTGATCGACCAAGCGAATCGGGCGCTCCGGCTTGACCAGGTGCGCCACAGAGTCTTCCGTGAGCACCGCAAAGCCAAAGCTCGAGATGAGCGAGGGCAGCGAGTGGTTGATCTCGGGGTCGTTGTGGTAGGGGCGGCCGGCGAGCACAATGCCGTGCCCGCCGTGCTCCTCGATCCAGTGCATGGCCTCCTCGCCCATGGTCTGGATGTCCTGATGGAACCGCGCGTCGGCCTCATACGCCGCGTTCACGGCGTCGTCGATTTCGGTGCGCGTGAGCTTGGGCCCGCGAACGCGGCCGCGACCAGCCTCGGCGTCCGCCACGCGCTCGACGGCGAGCAGCTCGTACAAGCGACGCTTGAGTTCGATCTTGTCGTGGTAGGGCACAAACGGGTACATGAACTCGACGTGCTTCTCGGTGAGGTCGTCGATGTTGAGGCCAAGCGCCGTGGGGTAGCTCATCACGATAGGGCAGTTGTAGCAGTTGCCCGCAGACGGGTCTTCCTTGCGCTCCCAGCGCACGCAAGGCATCCAGATGAAGTCCGGGTCCTTGGCGATGAGGTTCATCACGTGGCCATGGGAGAGCTTGGCTGGATAGCACACGGACTCGCTCGGCATGGACTCGATGCCGCTCTCGTACGTAGCCTTGCTCGAGTTGTCGGACAGCACGACGCTAAAGCCCAGACGTGTGAAGAACGCATGCCAGAACGGATAGTTCTCGTACATGTTGAGCGCGCGGGGGATGCCCACCGTGCCGCGCGGCGCCTCGTCGGGGCTCAGGCAGGGACGGATGAACAGCAGGTCGTTCTTGGCGGCGAAGAGGTTGGGCGCCTCGGATTTCTGCTTCTTGTGACCTGCGCCCTTCTCGCAGCGGTTGCCGGTGATGAAGCGACGGCCGCCGCCGAAGTCGTTAATGGTGAGCTGGCAGTTGTTGGAGCAGCGGCCGCAGCGCGCATGTTTTTGTTCCACGGTGAGTGCGGCGATCTCGGGCGCAGAGAGCACCGTCGAGACGCCGTTTGCACCGGCGCGATCGCGGGCGAGCAGTGCCGCTCCGTAGGCACCCATGCAACCGGCGATATCGGGGCGCACGGCATGCACGCCGGTGAGCTGCTCGAATGCGCGCAGGGTGGCGTCGGACATGAAGGTGCCGCCCTGGACGATCACCTGGGTACCGATCTCCTTGGGGTCGCGCAGCTTGATGACCTTGAACAGGGCGTTCTTGATGACGGAATAGGACAGGCCGGCCGCGATATCGCCCACCGTGGCGCCTTCCTTTTGCGCCTGCTTAACGCGCGAGTTCATAAAGACCGTGCAGCGGCTGCCCAGGTCAACCGGGTTTTTGGCCAACATGGCCTCGGCGGCAAAGGCACGCACGTCCATGTCCATGGACACGGCGAAGCTCTCGATGAAGCTGCCGCAACCCGAGGAACACGCCTCGTTGAGCATGATGTGCTCGATCACGCCGTCGCGCACGCGCAGGCACTTCATGTCCTGGCCGCCGATGTCGAGGATGAACTCGACGCCCGGCAAAAACGCGCGGGCGCCACGCAGGTGCGCCACGGTCTCGATCTCGCCGGAGTCGGCCTTGAGCGCCTCGATGAGCAGCGCCTCGCCATAACCGGTGGTGGTCACGTGGCCGATGGTGCAGCCGGCGGGGATGTGGTTGTAGAAATCGGCCATGATGACCTTGGCCGTGCCCAGGATGTCGCCGTTGTTGTTGCCGTACCAGGTGTGCAACAGCTGGCCGTCCTCGCCCACGAGCGCGGCCTTCATGGTGGTTGAGCCGGCGTCGATGCCGATGAACACGCGGCCGGTGTAGCCGTCGAGCTTGCCCTTGGGGACGACCTCAGTGTCGTGGCGACCCTTGAACTCGGCAAAATCATCGTCGCTGGCAAAGAGCGGATCCAGGCGCTCGACCTCGGCACCCTGCGTGTCGCCGAGGCTATCGATGGCCTCGATGAGCTGCGAGAACGTGCTGAGCTTGCTGGACTCGTGCGCCATGGCGGCGCCGCTCGCCACAAACAGGTGGGCGTTTTGGGGCACGATGCGGTGCTCCTCGTCCAGATTGAGCGTGAGGTAGAAGCGGTGGCGCAGCTCGGAGAGATACTGCAGCGGGCCGCCCAGGAAGGCGACGTTACCGCGGATGGGGCGGCCGCACGCCAGGCCCGAGATGGTCTGAGTCACGACAGCCTGGAAGATAGAAGCGGCCACATCCTCGGGGCGGGCGCCCTCGTTGAGCAGCGGCTGCACGTCGGTCTTGGCAAAGACGCCGCAGCGGCTGGCGATGGGATAGATGGTGGTGGCGTTGGCCGCGAGCTCGTTGAGGCCGCTCGCGTCGGTGTGCAGCAGGGTTGCCATCTGGTCGATGAACGCGCCCGTGCCGCCGGCGCAGGTGCCGTTCATGCGCTGCTCGATGCCGTTGTCAAAGTAGATGATCTTGGCGTCCTCGCCGCCAAGCTCGATGGCGACGTCGGTAGCGGGGATGAGGGTCTCGACGGCACGCTTGCTGGCGATGACCTCTTGGACAAACTCCAGGTCGAGCCACTGGGACAGCAGCAGGCCGCCCGAGCCGGTGATGGCGCAGGTCATCTGGGCCGTCGGAAGCACGGTCGCAGCGCCCTCGAACAGGTCGCGGGCGCAGGCGCGGACGTCGGTGTGATGACGCTGGTACTTGGCGTAGACGATTTGGTTGTCGTCGTTGAGCACGGCGAGCTTGACGGTGGTGGAGCCCACGTCGATGCCCAGGTGCAGGTTGCCGCGGGCGGCCTCGGGGTTGAAGATCGCGCCTTCGGGGGCTTGGGCGGCGGTGGCGGCTGCGGGCTCAGCGGCGGTGGCGGGCTCGCTAGCGATGGACGTCTCCCCTGCCGCATTCTTAGCCTCGGCGACTTTCTCAGTGACTATCTCGGCAGCAGCGGTCGCAGCCTTCTGCGCAGCGTCCACCACGGCGGGCGCGGCCTCGCGTGCGGCAGCGACCACACGGTCTTTAATGCCCTCGACGAGTTTGCTCATCTGTTTCTCCTCTTAGTTGTTGGACTCGACGGTTGCGGCGGTGTCGGCCGCGTCCTCGAGCTGCAGATTCAATAGCTTCATGCCGTATTCCGGCACGTTGATATCGATGGGTTGGCCATACAGGTCGCCGGGGCGCACAAAGGCGATAACCGTCATGATGCGCGCCATGGTCTCGGGCGATTCGGAAAGGTCACGCTCAAACCAGCGCTGAATCATGCCGACCTCGGCACTCACGACGTAGGTGACGTAGTAGTCAAAGAACGTGCCCAGCGCCAGGCCCAAAATGCCCGTCTGCGCACGCGGCGCCACGGCCTCACGTGCGGTGTCGATAATCCTTTTAATGAAGGCCTGGTCGCCGCCCGGACCCAGCAGCGCACCGATTAAGTCGCGGTTGGCCGCAAGATAACGCAGCAGCTCAACCGAACCGGGAGCCGGCTCGAGCTCATCGATGTTGTGATAGAGATCGGGCAGCTGAGCTGCAGTGATGAGCTCAATGCGCTCACGAATCTCGGCCAGCAAGCCGTCCTCGATTTGATTGATAAAGTCGGGAATATCGCGGTAGTGCGAATAGAACGTGCGACGCGTAAGGCCAGCGCGCTCGGTGAGCGACGCGACATTAATGCGCGAAAGGTCGCCGCTTTCGGCAAGCTCGCTAGCAAGTGCCTGGCGAAGGGCACGCTGCGAGCGAAGTGACCGGCGATCACATTTCTCGAGCTGGGACAAGCGTCCTCCTTGTTACTCATCCTGTGCGCTATTGCACAGTGCGAGTATTATTGCACACCGTGTGCATCAACACGTAAAGGCAATATTTGGAATGTGGCAGAGGGACTGTCCCTTTGTCACATCCCGGGGTGGCATTACCGTTTGTCCAAAATGGCATTCGTGGGTAGAATAGTGTCGACGGCAGCCCAAGTTGTAGCTAGCTGGGCAGCGCCGTTGTTTGCATTAGGGGGGTCAACGCCTTAGCGGCGGCGACCCCTTCTGTTGCGCTTCGAACGTTGCTTAAGTGCCTCGGAAAGTCCGATGAGCGTCGTGAGGAGCGAGGCCAAAGCGGTCAGAAGCCTCACAAAATCAATCAAATCGGTCATGGGCATCACCTCCCATCAAATGGAGGGCGCTGCCCGGCACAAGGAGCTGCCGCCAACAGCATCAATTCTATCAAAGCGCAGTTAGATATGCGAATGTTTGTTCGCATATCTAAAGATCGGAGCTCGGGTATGGCGAAGGAACAGTTCCTTTGCCATACCCGAGCTTGTCGCCGAACTGCTACCTACATTTTTCGAGTTATTCGGCCACGCTGCTGGTTCTGTATAAATGCACCGCCGGGATTATCTGAGAGTTTTTGTCCTTATTTGAGCGCTTGCATGCCCATTTGCTCACTTACGTCACCGAATCAAACACCATTAGAGGTATGAATGTTCCTGAGAGGGCATCTTTAGCCATTTAACGACCTCCGACAGGCCGAATAACTCGAAATATGTTGGTGGCGAAAGCGTAACAGCCCTATACGCCAAAAGCCGGCATCTCCCATGTGACAGAGGGGCTGTCCCTTTGTCCCTTATTCAATGATGGTGTGGGGGTTTTGCTTGCGCATGGTGGCGAGCATGTGTTTGGGGACGGCGTGGACCATGCAGCTGCCGATGGTCGCGCTCGCGGCGGCCTTAGCTGCATCGCTAGCGTTTTTGGTCGCGTAGCTGTGGCGGAAACGCTTGAGCATGGCGATGTCGTTGCCGCCATCGCCGTAGACCGCGACCTCATCCTCGGCAATACCGTAGTAGCTTGCCAGCCAGGCCACGCTCTCGCCCTTGTTGCACGCCACGTCCGTGATTTCGAACATCACCGGATCGAACGGCGCGTTGACCACGCGGTCCGAGCGCTCGGCCAAATACGCCTTAAGGTCGCGCTCCAGCTCGGGCGAGGTAACGCGGCAGTTGATCTTGCACACATCGTGGCACAGGATGTCACCGATCGACTGGTCGAAATACTGTTCCTCGTGATACCCGCCACGCGCACGCATGCCGCGCATCACGATGCGCTTGATAGGACTGTCCTTTTTAAAGCCCGCCTGGTGCATCTCGAACGAACCGCTTGAGAACATGCCGTCGGGCGTGGAGCAGTCAAAGCAAATGTCCGGGAACGCCTTGAGCAGTTCCTCAGTGACCTGCGGATCGATGGCCCAGGTCTTGAGCACCTCGCCATGGCTGTCGCGCACGATGGATCCGTTGGAGCAGCAGGCGTCAAGCGCCAGGCCCGTAAAGCCATTCTCGCCGATCGGCAGCGTCGAGCGTCCGGTCGCGGGAACCACATGCAGGCCAGCCTCGGTCAGCTCGCGAATGGCACGGCGGATGGTCCCATCTGCCTCGTGCAGGGCGTTCAGCAGCGTTCCGTCTAAGTCACTCGCAAACATCTTGATCATAGGCATGCCTCTCTTTCGTCTGCACGATATTGTAGACGAGAATGGGCGCGCCCAAACAATGCCGTCCCGGCGCAGCGTACCACCGCCTCCACAAATTCACGGTGCCCCAGCATGTTAAGACAATCGCCACAAGCGACTTTTCAGCCGATAAAACAGCGCCGTCGTCAACGTCAGCACCGCCAACATTCCTGCGAATACAATCGCCGGAGTCCATCGATCATATGCGAGCCCGTAAACCAATTGGCCAATAGGCGTTGCACAGGAAAGCATCATATAAACGAGTGCCAGCACTTTTCCGCAGAGTTCCTTTGGCGCTGACCGCTGAACAAATGAAACGATTTCAACCGATGTAATGCTTGCCCACGCCATGACCCATGCCGAGCCGGCCGCAAGCGCGGTAAACGCAAATTCATCAGGACCGCTCAGTAGCGTGACAATAATCGGTACGACTCCAAAACAGATCATCGCAACATATCGACATATGCCCTTGAAGGAAAAACGATGCGGCCAAATACCGACCAAACCACTGCCGACAAGACCGCCCAAGCCCATAGCCACCTCAATAATCCCAACAAAGGATGACTGTATTCCGAGATGCTTTGAAACAACAATGGGAGCACCAATCGTTAACCCAACTAACGCAAGGTTCAAAATAGCCGCAAGCAAAAACACAACGAGCAATGATGCGTTTTGAACCAGGTACCGAATCGACTCCCGGAAATCGCTTCGGCATGTCGAGCAAGTCGTACTGTCCCCTGTCATTCCAAATGAGGCATATCGCTTGAGTGTGCCCCCGAACAGCAGGGCTGACATCGCAAACGTCAACGCCGCGGTTTCGCATAGAGCATCGATACCAAAGCACCCATAGACTGCCGTCCCGACTACAGGCCCCAAGATATTGCTCGCCATGGTTACCTGCGAGACCAACGCTGTGGCACGCTCAACTTTTTCTTGGCCCATCATGTGCACCGTCTCAATTTGAAGCATCGGTTTCAGCAGCGATTGGATGCCATATTGGACGCAAAGCATTGCTGCCACGACAACGGCAAGAGGCAGCGAACGCTTCATAGGGATAAACAACAGCGATGCAGCCATCAGAACAATGCCGAGCATCACAAGAACCCCGCGATGTCTCCCACGATCCGCCAAGATTCCGCCAGCCGGAGTCGCAAGCACGCCCGGCACGAACGCTATCGCCGCGACGGCACCATATAACGTTGACGAGCCGCTGCAATCGAACAAGTAAAGCGGGCACGCAAAGCACAGTGCCGACAACATCGAATACGCGCACAGCTGTGCAACAAGAAGACCGAAAAGCCTGATAGATCGCACTGTTTTTTGCGCCAACGAGACGCTACTCCTCCGCATTTCAGCCATAAGCCTATCCCCTATACATACCGTTAGTATGTATTTAATGACTTGAAAAGGGCAGCCGTGGCTACCCTTACAAATCAATTACATACCGTCAGTATCTATATTACCACCCGGCGCGGTCCCATACGTCCCAAATCTGCGCCGTTGTCTGAAGCACTTCTTCCCCCAAATCGAGTCCCACCGCGGCAGCCATCTGCGCCAAACATTGAGCGCGAGCGAGCATTCGGTCCTTGGATTCAAGCGGACGGAACAATGGCAGCAACCAAAGATTCGCCAACAACGATACGGCCTCCGCCGCTTCGCGCGGGCATTCGCACGCAATGGAGCCGTCGGCGATGCCCTCCTCGATCACTGGCAAAAGACAGCCATCGGCCGATTCGTCAAACGAGCCCTGGTACTGCATCGCCAGTAGACGCGAGCTTTTTACCGGATCCGCCGTAGGATGCATGCGTGCCCATAGCTCAATTTGTGGAACGACGGACTCGGGCGCGTACAGCCGCTTGAGCTTTTGGGCTCCGTTCATATTACCGATACCAAGCGTTGAGCGGCGGCGCTCAACAATCGGAGCCATTGCCCGATCAAATGCGGCGTTGAAAATCTCTTCTTTACTCTTAAAGTGATGATAGACAGCGCCCTTGGTCATGCCATCGAGGCGGTCGACGATATCTTGAATGCTCGTCCCCTCATAACCCTGTGCGCAGAATAACTCCAGCGCCGCGTCGAGAATCTTCGCGACCGTCTCCTCGGGATATTTATTACGACCCATAATCCGCCCATCCGCAACGCAAACCTTATGCCTCATTGCAGTATTTTAACGTTGCGGATGGTAAGCGGTCGATTCTACACCGCGGCGGGGCCGTGCTCGCCGGTGCGGATGCGGATAACTTCTTCGACCGGCTCGACCCAAATCTTGCCGTCGCCGACGGCACCGGTGCGAGCGGCGTTGCAGATGATTTCAACGATACCGTCGACATGCTCATCGGCGCAGATGAGGGTGAACTGCACCTTAGGAATCGTGTTGACAAGCAACTCGTTGCCGCGCACGTATTCCTTCCAGCCATGCTGCGCGCCGCAGCCCTGCACCTGGTTGATAGTCATACCGCGAACATCAGCAGCAAACAGCGCGTCTTTAAGAACCTCAAGCTTCTCCTGGCGCACGATAGCCGTGATCTTTTTCATAATGAATTCCTCTCAATAATCAACGTATCCCTTTACATGAGACGCGGGTTTCCCAAGTGCCGCAGATTGCCGTGAAAGAGGAGCGAAGCGTACTTAAGTACGTGAGCGACGATTGAACGGCAAGGTGCGGAGCCTGGGGAAGCCGCTAGTCAAGTCCCGAGAAGGAGGGATACGCGCTCTCGCCGTGCTGACTCGCATCCAGGCCCAGCGCCTCGTCGGCCTCGTCCACACGCAGGCTGCCGTGGAACAGCGCCTTGACCACCGCGGCGATCACCAAGTCGAGCACCAGCACAATAACGACCGTCACCACAATGCCCAAAATCTGCGAGATAAGCAGCGACGCGTCGCCCGTATAGAACAGGCCGCCTTTACCGGTCCACGAGAGTTCCGGCACGCAAAACAGACCCGTGAGCACGCCGCCCAAAATGCCGCCGATGCCGTGGCAACCGAACGCATCAAGCGCGTCGTCGTAGCCGAACCTCGTCTTAAGATGGCTGATAGCCAGATAGCAGACAGGAGACACGATCAAGCCCATGACCAGCGCCGCCCATGGCTCGACAAAGCCCGCACCCGGCGTGACCACCACAAGGCCCGCGACCAGACCGGTGCTGGCACCCACCAGCGTGGGACGACCGGTATGCACGCGCTCCACGACAAGCCACGAGACCATGCCCGCCGCACTAGCCGTCACGGTATTGAGAATGGCGAGTGCAGCCACGGCATCGGCCTTAAACTCGCTGCCGCCGTTAAAGCCAAACCAGCCAAACCAAAGCAGGCCGGCGCCGAGCGCCACAAACGGCACGTTATGCGGGCGATAGCTCACCATGCCAAAACCGCGACGACGGCCGAGCATTAAGCAGAGAATCAGGCCGGTAAGACCAGACGAAATGTGCACCACGTCGCCGCCGGCAAAGTCGAGCGCGCCGATGATGTCGCCGATAAAAGAGCCATCGCCGCCCCAGACCATGTGGGCGAGTGGCGCATAGACCACGAGCAGCCAAATGCCCAGGAAAGCCGTCATGGCGCCAAACTTAACGCGGCCGGCCAGGCTGCCCGTAACGATAGCGGCCGTGATCATGGCAAACGCCATCTGGAAGGCGATGTTGATGATCTGGGGGTAGACGGCGCCGTCCGCGGCATTGCCCTCGGCCGCCTGCAGTACCTGGTTGAGCACCGGCAGGCACAGCAGCTGGTCAAGGCCTCCAATAAACGGACTCGAGCCGTCGCCGCCATAGGCCAGCGACCAGCCGGCAACAATCCACAGCACACCAACCAGGCCAATGGCGCCAAAGCACATAAGCATGGTGTTGATGACATTTTTGCGCCTGGACAGGCCGCCATAGAAAAACGCCAGACCCGGTGTCATTAAAAACACGAGCATGGTGCAGATGAGCATAAACGTTGTCGATCCTGTATCGTACATTCGCTCCCCCTTGGTCGCATGAACGTTGTCGGCGCCCATAATGCGGCCGAGGAGCAACTGGTGTAGACCAGATACGGCGTTGTTAAACGCGGCGTTGTCGAATGGAAACGGCGCCGCAATCTTGGAAACGGCGCGGCAACGGACGCGAAACGAACGGGAAATACGCAAGCAAGGGAGCCGTGAGCGCATCCGTCCCGGCTAGCGCCGGAACAGCTCGCGGGCTCGGTCGCGAAGGTCAGTGGCTCGGATGACGCCCTCGTAGCGGTTGATGCGCAAGCGCGGGAAGGCATTGAAGAAGCGCAGGTCGCGTCGGCTGAGCGACACGCTTGGCACCGGACGGCTCATGCGCTTGCCGGCAAGGCGACGACTGAGCGACGGACGCGGCATGCTCGGCGCGGCACCGGCCACGCGGCGGGCGGCAAGCGCCAGGCCGCGAGCACCATCCGCGATAAACGTCGGCATCGAAGCCTTCTCGCGCAGGGCATCGAGCGCGGCGTCACCCAGCTCGGCCAGCCACGCGTTAACGGCACGGCTACGAATGTGCGTCTGTGCCACCGAGTCAATCGTAGAATCGGGAATACGTTCGAGCATTGAATCCGAGGCATCGGCAAGCGACTCATTGATGCGGTCGGCAAGGTCGGCCCGGACGCGCTCCAGCTGATCAGACAGGCGCCGCCAGCTCGCCAACGAGCACACCGCGTCGACCATCATCGCGACCGCGACGATAAAGGCGGACAGCCGCACAATCAGCACCGGCAGATGGCCGAGCAGCCCCAGCAATGCCGGCTCCACTAAGCGGCAAATACACAACGCACCCAAGCCAAACGCGCAGGCCCAGTACAGACAGATGCGTCCGTGCAAGTTAAACGGCAGGTGCGAGTAATCCCAAAAGCGCGCGCCTGTTGTTTTTTCCAACAGCACACCCACGCTGTACTCAATCACGCTGCATACGAGCGCTGCAGCGACAAACTGGCTCGACGCGTCAGGAATTCCGCGCAACAGCAGCCAGCAGGCAATGCCGCCCGCGCCATAGATGGGGCAGCACGGCCCCAGCAAAAAGCCACTGTTGGCAAATCGTCCGTGGTTGAGCATGGCGCAGACTGTCGACTCCCACACCCAGCCGCAAAAACCGTAGAAGGCAAACGAGAGCACCAGCGCCGAGAGCGGACAGGCGGCAAGCGTCGCGCCGTCAAATGCCATGTCGATCGCGGTCCCCACCGTCTACCCTCTCCTCTTTTCGCTCGAATCTTTGCTCGAGCCGTCACTCGAGCCCTCGTTCAAATCGTTCGCGCCGCCTTTGCGCGGCAGACGGCCGGCGACCGTCTCGCACAGAGCGCACCATTTATCGGCCAGGCACACAATCCATGCCTCGCGACACGTCGGTGGAACCGGTACCAGCGGAAACATATGGCGCACGATGGTATTCCGCTCGCGCGGCGTCAGCTCAAAATCCTCTTCGGCACGCGCCAGGGCAAAAAATGGATGCCGAAATCCGTGCAGTCGATGGCTCGGGTCGGGGTCATGCCAATCGTAGAGAAAGTAGTCGTGTAACAGGGCTCCGCGCAGCAGCGAGGCACGGTCGACCGAAATGCCAGCACGGCCAAGGCGCTCGGCAAAAGACAGGCTCGCCCGCGCCACCGAGGTCACATGTGCATAAACCGTCACGTCACCATGCTGAATAAACTCGTGCGTCAGGCCCAAGCGGCCCGCCTGGGCCAGCTGACGGGCGGCATCGTCGACCTCGCGCGCGATGCTCTTGGCACGAACGGTATCGGACATGCGGCCTCCTTCCAGCGGCTCTCGGCGGCAAGCCACAGCCTGCACGCAATGAATAAAATCATCATGGAACTTATCAGTATGGCATCGGGCAAAACGTTTTGCCCCGCCAGTTGGCGAATTACCGCGCCGCCGTCACATATCAAACGCCAAAATGTGCGAGACTGTCTTGTGCAATTGTGCCGGCCGAGGGAGCGCCGGCGCTCGATTCGCATGGAGTAACCCACAACGATGCTGCTTACGCAAACGACAACGCCCGAGGACGTCAAGGCTCTTAATCGCGCCGAGCTCCCGCAGCTCTGCGGCGAGATTCGCCACGCCATCCTCGAAAGCTCCGCCGCCGTCGGCGGGCACGTTGCCCCCAACCTGGGCGTCGTTGAGCTCACGGTTGCGCTTCATCGCGTGTTTAACTCCCCCATCGACAAGATTGTCTTTGATGTTTCGCACCAGACCTACGCCCACAAGGCGCTGACTGGGCGCGCGTACACTTATATCGATCCGGAGCGTTATGGTGAGGCTTCTGGCTTTGCCAATCCCGACGAGTCCGAGCACGACCTGTTCGCCATGGGCCACACCTCCACGTCGGTGAGCCTGGGCTGCGGCCTGGCGCACGCTCGTGACCTAGCGGGCGATGCGTACAACGTCATCACCATCATTGGCGACGGCTCGCTTTCGGGCGGCCTGGCGTTTGAGGGCTTTAACAATGCCGCCGAACTCGATAGCAACCTGATCATCATCGTCAACGATAACGACCAGTCCATTGCCGAAAACCACGGCGGCCTGTATCGCAATCTGGCCGAGCTGCGCGCCAGCAACGGCACCTGTGAGCGCAACGTTTTCCGCGCGATGGGACTCGACTACCGCTATCTGGATGCCGGTAACGATGTGTTGGCCCTGGTCGACACGCTGCAGGAGCTGCGCGATATCGATCATCCCATCGTGCTGCACGTCTCCACCGCCAAGGGCAAGGGCTTTGAGCCAGCCCAGAACGACCCCGAGCGTTGGCACCACGTGGGTCCGTTTGACATGGCGACTGGGCGCAAGCTCTGCCCGGGCCATCCGAGCGAGCCTGCGCCGCGCACCTATGCCGACATTACGGGCGAGGCGCTCAGCGCCGCCATCGAGCACGATCCGCAGGTCGTGGGCATCACGGCCGCCACGCCCTACATCATGGGCTTTACACCCGAGCTTCGCGCTGCCGCCGGCAAACAGTTCGTCGATGTGGGCATTGCCGAGGAGCATGCCGTAACCTTTGCCACCGCGCTTGCGCGCTCGGGCGCCAAGCCAGTCTTTGGTGTGTACGGCACGTTTTTGCAGCGCGCCTACGACGAGCTGTGGCACGACCTGTGCCTCAACGACGCCCCCGCAACCATCCTGGTGTTCGGTGCGTCAATCTTTGGCACCACGTCCGAGACGCACCTTTCGTTCTTTGATATTTCCATGCTGGGCGGTCTTCCCAATATGCGTTACCTGGCGCCTTCCTGCATGGAGGAATACCTGTCCATGCTGAGTTGGTCGCTCGATCACCGCGAGCATCCCGTGGCGATTCGCGTGCCGGGCATTGGCCTGGTAAGCCGTCCCGATCTGGCGCCCGCCGAAGACGCCGACTACAGCGCCGTTCGCTACAACATGGTGCGCCAGGGCCGCGATGTGGCCGTGCTCGCGCTTGGCGATTTCTTTGAGCTGGGCGAGCGCGTGGCAAACCGCCTGGCCGCCGAGTATGGCATCGAGGCGACGCTCGTCAACCCGCGCTTCGCAACCGAACTCGACCGCGAGTTCCTCGACAGCCTTGCCGCCAAGCATCGCGTTGTCGTCACCCTCGAGGACGGAATCTTGGACGGCGGCTGGGGCGAACGCGTGGCATGTTATTTGGCCTGTACGCCGCTGCGCACGCGCACCTTTGGCATCGCCAAGGGCTTCCCCGACCGCTACGATCCCAACGAGCTGCTCGCGCAGAACGGCATGACGGTCGAGAACATGGCCGCCGAGGCCGTAAGGCTGCTCAACGAGTAAGAAAACCTCCACAAGGGAAGCACCCCTGCGGAGGTTTTATTTCCCCCAACTCAATTATCTCGATCTGTAACATCTAGGACCCGAATTCCTGTCTAACTGTTACAGGTCGAGACAAACCGTCTTTGCCCCTGACCTTTGTCTCAATCTGTAACAGATAGAGACCTTTTGGCCGTCCAACTGTTACAGATCGAGACAAAACAGCGGGGCAGGCCGCCACATCTGCAAGAACCACCACAAAGGTGCCTGTCCCCTTTGTGGTGGTTTTAGGTCATGGTCGATGCGAAGAATGAATAACCGTTCATACGCGATCTCCTTACTTATATAACGACCACCATGAGCGACCGCGCCGCCCACAAGGCGGCGTCTCAGCTGCAATAACCGACGTTTTCCCAGATAAAACCTGCCAAAATAAACCTGTCCCTATTTGGTAGGTAGAATAACCCATAAGGTAAGTATGTTTCTAAGTTATTTCGTGTTGACCCATTTGAGCGCAATAGGGTATAACTCTACTCAACAACTAGGATTTTTTTGAGAAAGGTGTTCTCCCATGAGCAAGAACCTCTCCCAGCAGGTCGTTCTCGACCGCCGCGGCTTTGTCGCCGCTACCTTCGCAACCGTCGCCGGCCTTGGTCTTGCCGGCTGCTCCGACACCAGCGCCGAGGCCGACAAGGGTTCCGCCGCCGGCTCTTCCAAGAGCTCCAAAAATACCGAGGCTTCCACCACGCTCGACGCCAAGGCATTCGACAAGCTCGTCAACGACGGCCCCAAGGCCGATGACGACGCCATCGCCGCCAGCACCTGGGCCACGGCCGTCAAAGACGCCGGCGTCTTTAAGATCGGTGGCGTTCAGACCTCCACGCTCTTCTCCCTCCTCAACGAGAAGGACGGTCAGACCCGCGGCTTCGACGCCGGTATCGCACAGCTCCTGTCCAACTACATTCTGGGCGAGAACAAAGTCGAGATCACCCAGGTGACCTCGGACACACGCGAGTCCGTCCTGCAGAACGGCCAGGTCGACGCCGTCTTTGCCACCTACACCATCACCGACGAGCGCAAGAAGCTCGTCTCCTTTGCCGGTCCCTACTACTACACCCAGCAGGCTATCCTGGTGCTCGCCGACAACGACGACATCAAGAGCGTCGACGACCTGGCCGACAAGAACGTCGCCGTCCAGTCCGGCTCCAACGGCCCTGCCATCCTGGAGGAGCTCGCTCCCAAGGCCAGCCAGCAGGAGTTCAAGACCGACGAGGAGGCCCGCCAGGCACTCCAGCAGGGCCGCGTTGACGCCTACGTCATCGACAACAACATGCAGCAGAGCGCCCTGGTCCGCGAGCCCGGTAAGTATAAGATCGCCGGCAAGCCCTTCGGCAGCAAGGAGCCCTATGGCATCGGCCTGCCGCTCGATTCCGACGGCGTCGCCTTTGTCAACGACTTCCTTAAGAAGATCGAGGACGACGGCACCTGGACCGAGCTGTGGCAGATCTGCATCGGCGACCGCACGGGCGACACCAATGTTCCCGAGCTGCCCGAGATCGGCGCCTAGGCAACGCGCCTAGTAACGGCCGCAACGAAACCATATGGAAACGCACGGCGCGCTTTATTGCGCTAAACTGTTTCCTTACTGAGTTGTCGGGGCTTCCGTACACACGGGAGCCCCTTTCCTTATCGGCGGGAGGTCCGCATGAGTCTCTCCGAGCTCTGGTCGCTCTATGGCCAGAACTATATCGACGCGCTGCTAGCAACCTGGAGCATGACGCTTGAGTCGTTTGCCATCGCCATGGTGCTGGCCGTTGCCGTCACCGTGATGCGCGTGTCGCCGCTCAAGCCGCTGCGCGTCTTTGGCGACCTGTATGTTCAGGTCTTCCGTAACATCCCCGGCATCGCGCTGCTCATCATCGTCGTCTATGCGCTGCCGCCGCTCAAGGTCGTCCTGCCCTACCGCACCTGCGTTATCGTCGCCACGGTGTTGCTGGGCTCGGCCTTTGGCTCCGAGAACTTTATGAGCGGCATCAACACCGTCGGCGTCGGTCAGGTAGAAGCCGCCCGCTCGCTGGGCATGAGCTTCAACCGCATCCTCGCCAAGATCGTGATCCCGCAGGCACTGCGCTCGAGCGTGCTGCCCATGACGAACCTCTTTATCGCCGTCATGCTCACCACGGCGCTCGGCAGTCAGGTGCCGCTTAAACCCCAGGAACTCACCGGCGTGGTGAGCTATATCAACACGCGCTCGCTCGGCGGCGTCGCCGCGTTCTTTATCTCGGCACTCGGCTACCTGGGCACGGCCTTTGTGGTGAGCCACATTGGCAACTACATCGATAAGAGGGTGAGGATCCTCCGATGAGCAAGCACTCCTCCCCCGCGCTCACCATGCGCGATGCGCTCTACGAGGCTCCCGGCCCCAAGATGCGCGCCAAGATTCGCATCGGCACCGCCATCTCGCTTGTTGCTGTCACCGCGCTCGCCGTCCTGGTACTGCAGCGCTTTTATGTGACCGGCCAGCTTTCGGTCCATTACTGGTACTTCTTTACGCACCTCACCACCTGGAAGTTCCTGCTTGCCGGTTTTGAGGGCACGGTAAAGGTCGCGCTCACCGCCGGCGCCATCGCGCTGGTACTGGGCTTAGTCCTCATGCTCGGCCGTACCAGCGACATCAAGCCGCTGCAGCTGGTCTGCCGCGTGCTCACCGATTTCTTCCGTGGCGTGCCGAGCCTGCTGTTCATCTACTTCTTCTTTTTGGTGCTGCCCCAGTACAAGATTGCGCTGCCGTCGTTTTGGATGCTCACACTTCCCGTCGCGCTCGCTGCGGCCGGCGTGCTTGCCGAGATCTTCCGCGCCGGCGTCAACGCCGTGCCGCGCGGCCAGGTCGAGGCTGCCCAGGCGCTCGGTCTCTCCAAAGCTAAAATCACCTTTAAAATCGTGCTGCCGCAGGCTATTCGATTTATCATCCCGTCGTTGATTTCACAGCTTGTGGTCGTCGTCAAAGACACCACCGTCGCCTATGTGGTGAGCTACCCCGACCTCATGCAAAATGCCCGCGTGCTCATTACCAACTACGATGCACTCGTATCGGTTTACCTGGTGATCGCGGTCATCTATATCCTCATCAACGTCGCGATCAACAAGGCCGCTGTCTACGTTTCGCACAAGACCGGCGCGACCATCATCCGCTAACGATTTACCATTTCGAGTCATAAGGAGCCGAGCATCATGGCACAGAGCACTTCTACTACCGACAACCGGCCGTTGATTGAGCTCAGGCACGTCGATAAGCACTATGGCGATCTGCACGTCCTCAACGACATCAACCTCTCGGTCGACCGCGGCGAGGTCGTCGTGGTGATCGGTCCCTCGGGCTCGGGCAAGTCGACCATGTGCCGAACCATCAACCGCCTGGAAACCATCGACTCAGGCGAGATCCTCATCGAGGGCGAGCCCCTGCCGCAGGAAGGCAAGGATCTTGCCCGCATGCGCGCCGAGCTGGGCATGGTGTTTCAGCAGTTCAACCTGTTCGCACATATGACGGTGCTGCAAAACGTCATGCTGGGACCGGTCGACGTGCTGGGCATCTCCAAGGATGAGGCTCGCGAGCGCGCCATGGACCTGTTGAGTCGCGTAGGCGTTGCGGAGCAGGCCGATAAGGTGCCCGCACAGCTCTCGGGCGGTCAGCAGCAGCGCGTCGCCATCGCCCGTTCGCTTGCCATGCAGCCCAAGGCCATGCTCTTCGACGAGCCCACGAGCGCCCTTGACCCCGAGATGATCAACGAGGTGCTCGAGGCCATGGTTCGCCTGGCCCAACAGGGCATGACGATGATCGTGATTACGCATGAGATGAACTTTGCCCGCCGCGTGGCCGACCGCGTCGTGTTTATGGCCGACGGTCAGATCGTGGAAACCGGCACGCCCGACGAGTTCTTCGGCCACCCCCAGACCAAGCGCGCCCAGGACTTCCTCAACTCCATCAAGGGCCACTAGCCCAATTGCCATATCTGCTCGCCATGACCATCCAAACTCGAAAGCAACACCTATGATCGGAACTCGCACTTCATCGTCATACACCCCGCACGTCGACGTCGATCCCGCCGACCGCCCGCTCATCCTCGTCGCGCCGCGCTGGGAAGAGGCGAAGCCGTTTTTAAGCGAAACGCTCTCCCCCAACGAGGAAATCGCAAGTGTCTTTGTCGATGCCATCCTTGCCGCCGGTGGCCTGCCGCTGCAGATGTCTATTACCGAAGACATCGATGTTATCCGTCATTACGTGGAAATCGCCGACGGCATTGCCATTCCTGGCGGCCCGGACGTCAACCCCAAACGCTGGGGCGACGAGCGTCCTTACGACCCCACGCTGTGCTGCGAGATTCGCGACCGTTTTGAGTTTAAGCTGGTTAACGAGGTGCTTCGCGCCAAGAAGCCGCTCTTTACCACCTGCCGAGGCACGCAGCTGCTCAATGTCGCCACCGGCGGCACCCTGTGCATGGACGTGCCGAGCCTGGGCGCGCGCGAGGGCCGCACGCAGTGGCGCCATACCCACGTGCTCAACGACCCTGTGCATCCTGTCGAGGTCGTGCCGGGCTCGCTGCTGGAGCGCGCGGTTGGCGGGCACAGGTTGATCCAGACCAACTCCGCACACCACTGCTGCGTCGATCGTCTGGGTAAAAGCACGCGCTTGGTCGCCAAGGCAACCGACGGCGTACCCGAGTGCATCGAGGTCGAGGGCCAGCCGTTCTGCCTAGGCGTGCAATGGCATCCCGAGTACACCTGGCAGACGCTCGAGACCGACTTTAACCTGTGGAAGTCGTTTGTCGAGGCAGCGGCCAAGGTAAAGCAGGCGCGCTAGTTGGAAAACTGCACAGGTTAAATCCTCCTATGCCAGCGGGGGCGAGCACCAACCACGGCGCCTGCCCTCGCTGTATTTGGTATGCTCGGCATGATCATCCCTCACAAACAATCAAAGAAATCTCGACCGCAATCGGTCGACGGTAAAGCAAATAGCAAAAACGCTTGCTACGTTTATTAGGCAGTCAATTAAAATCCAAACGCATTGACCAATCCCCAACGGAGTCACACCGCAAATCCACATGAGCATCGAGGCTGGAAGCGGAAGCATGGAATTGGCCCCGAGCTGTATGTAGATCGCTACGACGTTGACAAGCAACAGCATGCCAATCGGACCGAAGCCGGACCCAAAATAGGAAACAACGATTACGCAAGAAGCCACGTATGCAAGGCAGACGACACTCGCCAGAAGAAGTCGATAGCAAAATATACTCAGGTTGAAATACTGCTGAGCATCCAAAACGATCGCGCAGTTAAGACAGTACAAAACGACACTCGACAGGATAAACGCGCCCAAAAGGGCAAAAGAAGACAGCACCACTCGCGCAACGATAGCGCACATACGCTTCCCTCCCCGTGCCTCCGACAGCCCCCATGGTTCCTCGACAAAGCCCGAGCTGACAAGGCGCGGCACAATGCAAGCCGCGATGAACGGAAAGAACAATGCATGAGCCAACGGGGCTACGTTGAACAGCAGACCGCGAAAAACCTCTGCATTACCAAATAGAACGACATCCTCTGCCGATAGCCGAAGCGTCGGGTCTGGGAAAAAGCCCAAGAAACTGTTCTCACGGAGGCTACAGAACCACATCGGGAAAGAATTAAGCTGCAATACCACCATGTACGCATAAATTATCAGAATTAAGGCGTATGCCCATTTGCTCACATGCTTCAATTCTGACTGGAGAAGTCTTTTAATCTGACGAGCCATTGAGCACATCCCCAGCGCGGAAGCTCAAGAGAGCGTAAATCAATACCGATAGACAGCTGGCTGCCACGCCATATCCCAGAAGCGTCAGCTGCCCCATATCGCTATACCCAAGGGCACATCCGACTCCAAGGTACGGCCCCGGAAGAAAGAAGATCCATCGCAAGGACGGTATGGGCGTCTGAAGGTAAGTTCCGTAGAGCGTCAAGCTCATGACAAATCCGATTATTACCACAGCCCCGCTCAATACGGCGCTGCTTGTAATCCGATAGATGGTCACCGTCTCCAACGCAATCGATATCACCAACACGGCGTTAATCATCATTGCGGGCAAAAATGCAGCCAGCATGCTATGCGCATAGTTTTGCCCTCCACGTGTTATCGCTATTGCAAACAGAAGAAGGCAAAGCGCACTATATGCTGCGCCGATTATTAAAGCAGACGAAAGTGCATGTGCCAGAGCCCCATAAAAGCGGTTGAGACCTCTTGCCAAAGAAATTCGGCAGCCCTCTTCATAGCCACGCTCCTGTAGAATTACCAGGCAAACGATGAGCGGCACAAACAGAGATGTGCCGGCAAAAGCGCTGCGCACAAGGGACTCATCGGGTGCAGAAGGATCGATTACATTCCAGCAGAAGCCAATATCCTCCCCAAAAACGCTATTGCCAGAGGCGAGCAACGTTGTTCCGTTTTTTAGAAAGATGCCGAAGAGAAGGCCGAACGCCAGCATAAGCGCAAGGCCAAACTTCGCCGGAAATATCCTGTACAAACGCATTATATCTGCTTTTATGGGATGGATCGCCCGCTTCATAGCGAGACCGCCTTCATCAAGCGCCTATAATACTCTTTTAGGGACGACGCCTCATCCCTTATGACGTCCATCGATTCCTTTTTTAGCAGTTCGCCGTCATGAATAAACAGGCAGCTTGTTGCAACCGATGCCAACTCATCCAAATCATGACTAGAGATGAGCATGGTCTTACCCTGTTCTCGATTCAATCGACCGATAAGGGCCCATATACTCTCGATGCCCAACGGATCCAATCCATTTGCCGGCTCATCGAAAATTAGTACGTCGGTGTCGCCCAATAAAGCCGTAGCTATATCCAGTCGCCGTTTCATTCCCAGAGAAAAACTGCTCACGCTCTTTTTCTCATCGACGTCCAGCCCGACTAGGCCCAAGACGCGAGGAACCTCACGTTTCTCATCGAGCCCCCATTCCGCACATCGGATCCGAAGATTCTCAGCCGCACTGAGGGATTGGTATGCTCCGCTGGAATCTGGCACATAGCCGACACGCGTCCGCATCAGGCTCAGCTCTTTTTTCGACTTGCCTCCAAAGAGCTCCACGCTCCCCGACGATTGCTCACAGAGGCCCAGCACTATTTTAATAAGCGTGCTTTTGCCCGACCCGTTTGCACCAACAAGGGCGCAAAGCTCAGACTGATCCACCTCGAAGGAAACGTCATGCAACACACGCCGTTTTCCATAGCGCTTTGACACCTTTGATAGCTTTATCGCTGATGCGCTCATTGACCTCCCGTTCTGCTTGATAATAAAACCGCTGCTGCCAGACTGTCGCCTGGCAGCAGCCGCAACTGCTAGAGATTAACAAAACAGAAGTTTTTGCTGCAGTTATTGACGCAAGTGCGTGCTCCACAGAATGTCTTGCAGTAACCGTTACACCCACCACCGGGGTCCACATAACTCGGTTTAACAATCCAGATCATATCGTTCCTCCCTTCTTTTATCGTTCGTTATTGTTGTTATTGTTTGCCGATAACTTATATTTGTCAAGATAATTAATAAACAAAGAACCCATGTTAGACACGGGTTCCGTTACACTGATATTTCGTTATAGTTGTTCGCTTTATGCTACTCGTCGCTCAAATCTACAGCGAAGACTGATGTCGGAAGCGACGCCTCACAGCCTCCACCGCCCCGCATCTGCCTCACGACATTTTTTGCGCGCTCGACGATAAGCTCCTCAAGCTCCTTCTCGCTCACGCGCCGAATAATATCTCCCGGTTGACAATCAAGTTCATCGCAGATATCGAGAAGCGTCTTAAGACGAATAGCTTTAATTTTTCCGTTTCTTAGCTTTGAAATATTGGCCGGGGTATGCCCCGTGGCGCGAATCAGATCAGCGCTGGTCTTTCCGGTCTTAAGCAGCTGCGTCTCAAGCTCAATGATGAGATAGCTCATGTTTCCTCCTACACAAGCTCGTCAGACTGCTCTTGGAGCAGCGAGGCATAGCTCCAGATCACCGAGACAAACAAACAGACAGCCGCGCCGATAAGCGACCCCGCGTCAAAGGCAACTCCCTGGCAAATCGCGATAACGAAGGAATGGGGCACGACGCAAAGCTCCAGGCCGCCAATGGTGAGATTGACCGATCCATAGGCACCAACAAGCGAAACCGCGGCGTTAACAGCAAAGGCAAGCGCGAGAACACGGATAAGCCGCACATGCGCCCTGGTAAAGGGCGATACGCCCCGCGAAATGTCACGGCTGATTCCGCACAAAACGACAAGCGAAATACCCATGACAAGCGCCATGCACAGTCCGCTTGGGATAACGATGCACCCGCCATTGAGAAGCGTCACAACACCGAAAGAATCGACAGAAGCAACGTTTGCAACCGCATACCAGATCACGTAAACAACCAACGCGGCAAAAGCGACGAGCATTCCCGCAGAAACGACCGTCATGCAAAAACCGAGCTTCCTGATATTTTCGCGCGCCTTGGCCATACGCTGAACGCTATTGGACATACACTCACCCTCGTCGACTCTATCGTTATCGGAATAGTTTATCGAACAACGATATGGATTGCATGTGGGAAGCTCAGCCGGTGCGTATAGGCCATTTACTAATCCGAAGGAGTGAGCGTGGATTTTAGGACACTTACCGAACGAGAGTGGATAATCTCCCACTTTGAGGCCACCACGGGGCCAAAAACGGGAGATTATCCACTCTCATAGTCATCAAAGCTCGGAAGCTCTTATTCTGCTGCCTCGCGCAGGGCCGACATCGTGGCCGCATATTGCTGCTGCAGCGCATGCATTCCTTCGCGAGCGCCGTCAACGGCATCGGCGCCGCGCAGCGCTTCGGTCACCACAACCGCCGGCTCGTACAGATTATCGAATCCCAGGTTCTGGCTCACGCCCTTGAGCGTGTGCGCTGCCATAAACGCACCTTCGGCGTCTCCTGCCGCCATGGCGGCCTCCAGCTTGTCCATGCTCTCGTCATCCAAAAACTTGAGGGCAAAGCGGGCAAGCATTTCCTCGCCCATCAGCCGAGCGCACGCGTCATCATAATTGGCGCCGATCTTCTCATACGCCTCACGCATGGAAATCACGGATTCAAACTCCTTTGGTCAAACTAAATCGTAGGAAACGCGACAACGTCGGCGGGGCGTGCCAACGTCTCGGCAATACGGTCTTGCACCTCGAGCAGGCAGTCGAGCAACAGCGGGTTAAAGGTGCCGCACTTACCGTCCAGGATCATCTGGATCGCCTCCTCGTGCGGGATGGCATCCTTGTACACGCGAACGCTCGTCAGCGCATCGTACACGTCGGCCACCGAAACTACCTGTGCGGCGAGGGGATATCGTCGCCCTTAAGGCCGTCAGGATAACCTTTGCCGTCCCAGCGCTCGTGATGCCAGCGCGCAATCTGGTACGCATGTTCCATAAGCGCATTGCCGGCGTGATGGCGACCCAGCTCACGCAGCATGTCGGCGCCGATCGTGGTATGCGTCTTCATAATCTCGAACTCCTCGGGCGTGAGGCGCCCGGGCTTGTTGAGAATCGCATCGTCAATCGACATCTTGCCGATATCGTGCAGCGCCGAAGCCAGGGCAATCGTGGAGCGCTCCTCGTTGTCGAGGGAGATGTTGTCGCTACGGTGGGCCAGGCAGCCGAGCAGTAGCTCGGTCAGCTTCTCGATGTTCGTAACGTGCCTGCCGCTCTCGCCATTGCGAAGCTCCATGACGCCGGCCATGGTGTCGATGAGCATGCGACTGTTCTTGACGCGCTCGTTGTACTGTTGGGACAGCAGGCTCGTCAGACGACGCTGTTTGGCGTACAGGCGGATGGTGTTGCTTACACGGCGGCGCACGACACGGGAGTCAAACGGGCGGTTGACATAGTCCGAGGCACCCAGCTCATACGCACGCAGCACCACATCGTCGGAATTTTCGCTCGAGATCATGTGACAGGCAGATTGTCAATAATCGACCGGCGCGACAGATCGCCCAACACCTCAAAGCCGTTCATGCCCGGCATGACAATGTCCAGCAGCACGAGCGACAGCTCATCGCCACACCGGCCTGCATGCGGGCGCTGCGAAGCTTTTCCTCATAATATCGGCGATTGCGCACGCTCGTCAGCACGTCGGTGTAGACAAGGTCCTCCTCTGCGGCCTCCTGTCCATCAATCGGACGCACCATCAGCAGGACGTGAGGCTCGCCCTCGACCTTCAGAGGGCGCAGGCGAGCGCGGTACTCAACGCCATCGTTGAGCAGCCGTTCCGACACCTCATCGGAGCCTGCCAAGACCTCCAGACCTGACTGGCGCAGACAGGGACACCGATCGCCGGCGAGCAGGCAGTTGGGATCGCCCTTAATCTGGTCGGCCGACAGCAAACGCACCACGGGGTAGGGCTGAAGCCGCAGACGTTGGGTTTTGAGCACCCTTGTTAACACAGCCGAAACGTCTACGAAAGAAGCCCGTTTGATGATTCGGCCGCTAGAGCCCCAAGATGCCGCGGACAGCCTGGGCGGCCGCTGTCGGGCGATCGCGCAACCCGTTGTGCGCGCCGGGAACTACTACGAGCGGACAATTCAAAAGCTCAGCCGCCGTTCTCGTGCCCGCCTCGCGGGGCGTGCCAATCGAGAGCTCGCCCAGGAACACGGCGGCTACCGTTTTCGAGGCGCGGACGCCATCCCAATCGGGAACGCAGATCATAGTGATCTCGTATTCGTTTGCCATGAAACTGCGGCCGTTGCGCAGGGCATGCTTGGCTTCTGCCTCGGTTAACTTGGGGGCTTGAGGGTCCGAATCGCCGATGGCGCCCAGGAAGGCCCTTAGCGCCCTCGAGACCTTTCCCGCAGCAATCATCTCGAGTAAAACCGGGGCCGCACCCAGGCCGGCGCCTTCGTTTGTCACGGCGGGTTCATGCAGAATCGCACGCGAGACAATGGTCGGGTTTGTACGGAGAAGCTCCAGGGTCACCAGCGTACCGGCACTATGCGCGAGCACGTTTGCCGGAGCGCCGATATGCTCGATGACGGCCTGCAGGTCGTCGGCCTGGGCGGCGAGGTCGTAGCGCCCGTCCGCGGCGTCGCCGCTCTCGCCGCAGCCGCGGCGGTCGTAGGCAACTACGCGGCACACTTGGCTGAGCTCGCGGGCGATGCCCTCAAAAAATGTGCCATCGACGCAGGCACCGTGCACGCATATCAAGGCAGGCGCATCCGACGGCACGCCCGACTCGGCAAACTCGCGACAGGCAATCGTAGTGCCCGCATTCTCGACCGTAAAATCCATGTTATGCCCCATCGTCTTGTGCCTTGTTAACACATGAACTGTACCCGACCCGAAACCTTTCATATCGCAGGCATCAAGGGCAGAATGAAAAAACGAAACCTAAGAGCACAAGCCCAAACCAGACTTTGGCGCCGATGCTATGCTTAGGCACAACTGTCCCAAGGAGCATATGCCTATGTCTACGTTTTTAAATGCCAGCCCCATCTTTGGACCGGTGCGCAGCCGCCGTCTGGGCCTTTCTCTCGGTGTCAACATGATGCCGGCATCGGGCAAGATCTGTACGTTTGACTGCATCTACTGCGAGAACGGCCTCAACGCCGAGCGCCCCTGCCATGAGCCGTACAACACAGCTGCCGTGGTACTCGACGCGCTCGAGGCAAAGCTGCGCGAGATGGCAGCCGAGGGCGAGCTCCCCGATGTGATCACCTTCGCAGGCAACGGCGAGCCCACCGCCGCACCGGAGTTTCCGCAGGCCATCGCCGGCGCCGTCGCGCTGCGCGACGAGCTTGCCCCGAACTCCAAGATCGCCGTGCTCTCCAACGGCACGCGCACCGATCGCCCCGAGGTGCACGATGCGCTCATGATGGTCGACGACAACATCCTCAAGCTCGATACCGTCGACCCGACATTTATCCAGCTGCTCGACCAGCCTGTTGGCCCCTACGACGTCGAGCACCAGATCGAGACGTTCGCGAGCTTTGACGGTCACGTTATTATCCAGACGATCTTTTTGACCGGCGAGTATCAGGGCAAGTCCCTCGATAACACCGGCGAAGCGTATGTCGGCCCTTGGCTCGCGGCGCTCGAGCGCATTCGCCCACAGGAGGCGACCATCTACACGGTAGCGCGCGAAACACCGATCGCCGGCCTTGCCAAAGCAGCGCCCGAGGCGCTCGATGCGATCGCCGCACGTGTGCGCGCCCTCGGCATTCCCTGCCAGGTGAGCTACTAGCGCGGCCGCCCGCCAGCAAATCATCCTCAACTGACAGGGTAGCTAAAAAAGGAGCCTTCGTGAGTTCGTGTGGGTAGCCCCTACGCCTCG
>ERZ791914.497-NODE-497-length-38275-cov-19.314076_pt1 | contig 38275 bp, 27 predicted proteins | sample MGYA00510140_ERZ791914 | MGnify/ENA primary metagenome ERZ791914 (study PRJEB30046, sample SAMN00792079) | human gut metagenome | study: EMG produced TPA metagenomics assembly of the A metagenome-wide association study of gut microbiota in type 2... | reverse complement strand
TGGGTCATATGAGCGAAAACGCCCCTAAGCGAGCAAGGTGACGTGAAAGAGGAGGAAAGCGTACTTTGGTACGAGACCGACGATTGAACGTCAGATTGCCGCTTAGGGGCGTTTGCAGCGTCGGCTACGATAGGTCGCCCTCGTAGGGCATAAGGTCTGCGAGGTAGCCTTTCTCCTTGAGCATAGTCTCGATCTCGTCGAGGGTCTGCTCGTCTTCCGCCGCGATGCGATGGAAGTGGTAGCCGCTCGTCACTGTCAGCAGCGGGAAACTCTTGCCGCTGGCAATACCCTCCAGATAGCGCTCGATATCGCGGCGGTTACGAATGTCGAGGTCGGCCGTGATCTTGCCATACACGCGGTGGTTGACGATCACGTTGAGCACGGCGCCGCCCGCGTCGACGATACTCGTGAGCTCGTCACCTGCCTGCTCAACGCCATGGCGCACCTTGACCAGACGCGTGGGCACCGCCGGGCTGCTCGGAGCCTCCTGCAGCACGTAGCCGCGATTGGTGGCCACGATGTCGTGCCCATCGGCACGCAGCAGGGCGATGTCCTGCACGACAACCTGGCGGCTCACACCCACCTCGCGCGCAAGCGCACCGCCCGATACGGGGCCTTTGGCTCCCTCGAGCACGCCCATGATGGCACGGCGACGCTCGCGGGCGTTCATTATTTACCGTCCAGCAGACGCAGGTGCTTAAGCGAGAGGTCGAGGATCGGCGCGGAGTGCGTCAGCGCTCCCGAGCTAATAAAGTCGACGCCCAGGTCGGCAAGCGCGCGAATATTGCTCGCGTCCACGTTGCCCGAGCACTCGGTCTTGGCGCGGCCGGCGATAAGCTCGATGGCGGCAGCCATGTCATCGTGGGTCATGTTGTCGAACATGATGATATCGGCACCGGCCTCCACGGCCTCACGTACCATGTCCAGGTTCTCGCACTCAATCTCGACCGTCGTGGTAAACGACGCATGGGCGCGCGCCATCTCGATCGCACGCGTCACGCCGCCGGCGGCATCGATATGGTTGTCCTTGAGCATGACGGCCGTCGACAGGTTGTAGCGGTGGTTGCTGCCGCCGCCGATCTCAACCGCCGCCTTCTCAAACACGCGCATGCCCGGCGTGGTCTTGCGCGTGTCGACGAGCACGGTCTTGGTTCCCTCGAGCGCTGCGGCCATGCTGTGCGTGTAGGTAGCGATGCCGCTCATGCGCTGCAGGTAGTTGAGTGCCACGCGCTCGCCCGAAAGCAGCACGCGCGCGTCACCGCGCACCTGACCCACATGGTCGCCGGCGTGCACCTCGTCACCGTCGGCAACATCAAACAGCACCGAGCTCTGCGAATCCAGCAGCTCAAAGGTGCGAGCAAACACATCCAAGCCGGCGATGATGCCGTCGGCCTTGGCGATAAGCTCAACGGTAGCGGGACGCGCCGTGGGGCACACGCTCGCCGTGCTCACGTCCTCAAACGTAATGTCCTCGCGCAGAGCCTGCAGAATCAGATCATCGACGACGAGCTTCATGGTAATGGGATTCATGGTCTACTCCTCCACGGCCTGCGTGCCGACGGCACGGGCCAAATCATCGATTGCCAGGGTGTCGGCGCTCAGAGCGCGATGGCGGCCATCGAGCGCGGGGTCACCCGCCTGCTCCACGGCCAGCGACTCGCCGGTACGCATGTACCAGGCGGCACGGCGGCCCCAGACCAGCGCCTCGAGCAGGCTGTTTGAAGCCAGGCGATTCTTGCCGTGAACGCCGTTGCAGGCCGTCTCGCCCGCGGCATAGAGCTCGGGCATCGAGGTGCGGCCGTCCTTATCGACCCACACGCCGCCCATAAAGTAGTGCTGCGTGGGCGTAACGGGAATGGGCTCGTCCAAGATGTCGCGGCCGTCCTCCAGACAACGCGCGCGGATGTTGGCAAAGTGCCCGGTCACCACGTCGCGCTCGACGGGGGCAAAGCTCAGCCACTCGTGCTCGGTACCGTCGAGCTTCATCTGCTCGCGAATAGCGGCGGCGACCACATCGCGCGGCTGCAACTCGTCGGTAAAGCGCTCGCCGGCGGCGTTGAGCAAAATCGCGCCCTCGCCACGGCAGCTCTCGCTGATCAGGAAGGTGCGACCCGGCTGCGGCGAGAACAGCCCCGTGGGGTGGATCTGCACGTAGTCCAGGTGCTCCATCTTAATACCATGCTCCTGAGCGATATAGCAAGCATCGCCCGTGAGCTGTGGATAGTTGGTCGAGTGATCGTATACGCCGCCGATGCCGCCCGTTGCCCACAGCGTATGGCTGGCATGGATCTTAAACGGCTCGCCGGCATGCGCGCCCTCGGCGGCATTTGTCAACTCGTCGGCGGGACGAACCGAATTGTCCTCGTCCACGGGAACGGCGATGACGCCGGTGCACACCGTGGCGCCGTCACGATCGGCAGTCAGGATGTCGGTCATGGCCACGTGTTCCAGAATCTGCACGTTGTCCAGCTTGCGAACGGCCTGAAGCAGCTTGGTCGTGATCTCCTTACCGGTGATATCGGCATGGAAGGCGATGCGCGGGCGGCTGTGCGCACCCTCGCGGGTAAAGTCGAGGCTGCCGTCGGCCTTGCGCTCAAAGTCCACGCCCATGGCCAGCAAATCGTTGATGACCGAACGGCTCGAGCGAATCATGATGTCGACGCTCTCGAGGCGGTTCTCGTAATGACCGGCGTGCATGGTGTCCTCAAAGAAGGCATCGTAGTCCGAGCCCTCGGGCAGCACGCAGATGCCGCCCTGCGCGAGCATCGAATCGCACTCGTCGACAGCGCCCTTGGAGAGCATGATCACGCGCATGCTCGTCGGCAGGTTGAGAGCCGCATACAGGCCCGCCACGCCGCAGCCGGCAATGACGACGTCGCGCTCCATGTCGGGGTATTGTTTGGTTTCCACAGGAATCCTCTCCCTTGTAATGTGACATGCGGGACTGTCCCTCATGTCACATTCTTCTAGCGCGCCGCGTACTCGAGCATGCGGTCGAGCGTGAGCTTGGCCTGTTCGGCGGCCTCGTCCGACACGCCGATCTGCACCTCGCCCTCGCCCGTCTCCAGGCAGCGCACGAGCTTTTCGAGCGTGATGAGATCCATGTTGACGCAGGTGGGCTGCACCGCGGGGAAGTAGAACTTCTTGCCGGTGCCCTGGCAGCGGCGCTCGAGCTCGTAGAGCACGCCACGGACCGTCACGATAATGAATTCGCTCGCGTCCGACTCCTCGGCATACTTGATGATGCCGGCGGTGGAGCCAATGTAGTCGGCCTCGGCAAGGACATCGGCCTTGCACTCAGGGTGCGCCAGCACGAGCGCGTCGGGATGCGCCTCTTGCGCATCGACGATCTGCTCGACGGTGATGATATGGTGGCGCGGGCAGTAGCCGTTGTTGAGGATGACGTGCTTTTGCGGCACCTGCTCGGCTACAAAGCGGCCCAGGTTTTGATCGGGGATAAACAGGACGTGCTGCTGCGGCAGCTCGGACACGATCTTGACGGCGTTGGAGCTAGTGACGCACACGTCGCTCCAGCTCTTGATCTCGACCGTCGAGTTGACGTAGCAGACCACGGCCAGGTCGTCGCCATACTCAGCGCGGGCGGCGTCGACCGTCTCGCGCTTGACCATGTGAGCCATGGGGCAGTCTGCGCCTGGCTCGGGCAGCAGCACGGTCTTAGTGGGATTGAGCAGCTTGGCACTCTCGCCCATAAACTCCACGCCGCACAGCACGATGGTCTGCTGCGGCAGGCTCTTGGCGAGCTTTGCCAGGTAGAAGCTGTCGCCGACGTAATCGGCTACGGCCTGCACCTCGGGCGCCACATAGTAGTGCGCCAGAATCACCGCATCACGCTGGGTTTTTAGTTGCCGAATGGCCTCGACGAGCTCTGCGGGCACCAGTGCCGCACGCTCCGTTGCCGTCGTTGCCGATGCTAGGCCGGCCGCGATATCGCGTGCAAGCTCCGATGCATCCATGTTCGCGCTCTGTGCCATCAAGGCCCCTCTCTTTTGGCGAATCTTGGGGCTTTAGTATGACACCTAGGTTTACAGCTGACAAGACAGCTGTAAACCTAGGTGTAAAGTTGAAATTAAAATTCAATGATGGACGTACCCGTGTCGCCCGTAATTGGGACTATGGGCCAACTAGACCGTTACAGCGGCGCGGCGGCCGGGGTCAGTTGTTTGATGTAGGCCCACATGCGCTGCTTAGCGGCCTTGTCGGTGAGTGCCGCCTCAAAGCCGTCGAGCGCGAGCACGCGGCGGCCCTGCACATGGGCGACCAGGCCGGGCTTGAGCATGGCGGTATCGAAGTCATCGATCGCCACGAGCATATCGGCGTAGGTCTCGCGCATGGCATCAGCCGCGTTGTTGTCGAGCAGTAGCACCGCCTCGGGGTCCAAGGCCTCAAGCGCCTCGCGGAACAGCTCGCACGGCAGAGTCTCGCCCACCGCGACCGCTCCGTCACCCGCGCCGGCGACGCTTGCCAGCACGCAAAAATCCTCGGGCGCGTAGCCGATGGCCCCAAGCGCCTTGCGCAACGCCGCGCCATCCGGGCCGGCGGCAAGCTCGCCACCCAAACGTTCGGCCTCGTCCAAATCGCCTTTGACCAGTACGATCGGCGAGCACGCGTTGCCCGCGATACGCACGCCACGGATCGCAAGCGATGTGAGCTCCTGCTCAGCCGCCTGGGCGATGGCTTCTTTTTTCTGGCTTTGTGACGTGGACATGCGCTCTCCAATCGTTTGCGTGCCAACCATTATATAAAAGAGCCACCTGCGAGTGGTTGCTTTGCGGGCGGCTGGGTATAAGCACGGTCGTACTGAGTTTTACGCGGCTGAGCCGCATCACATTATGGAGGTCACCATGGCTGACATTAAGCAGATTACCCCCGAGAATTTCGATTCCGTCGTTAACGACAGCATGCCCGTGCTTGTCGATTTTTGGGCACCGTGGTGCGGTCCCTGCCGCTCACTCTCGCCCATCGTTGACGAGGTTGCCGACGAGCTGGCGGGCAAGCTTGCCGTTGCCAAATGCAACGTCGACGACAACCAGGACCTGGCCATGAAGTATGGCGTCATGAGCATCCCCACGCTGATTGTGTTTAAGAACGGCGAGGAGATTGACCGCTCGGTTGGCGCTCTACCCAAGGCGAGGCTGCAAGCGCTGCTGGAGAAGCACCTGTAATACGCCGGTCATGTGCTGCCGTCCATGAGCGGTTTTGCGCCGCTCACCGGACTTTTGGGTGCACCGCGTGCGACCACGGATAGTATGGTAGCCACAAACAGCCCCCAGTGAACGGGTGCGGGTCGCACAGGCTCGTACCCGTTTTCTTATGCAGCTGCACGCAGAGCGGGCGTAGTAAAATCTGAACCACTGAACTGCCCCATACAAAAGGAGATTTCCCATGCATGATGTTGGAATGAACATGAGCCAGCTTGCCATGAGCGTCAAGCAGGTCGACGACACCATCGAGCTCGCTCATGAGTGGAGCCATCAGTTGCTGCATGCGACCGAGAATTTTGACATGGAGCGCATCGGCACCAAGCTCGAGGCCGCCATGGCCGCGCTGCACGAGGCGCACGACGCACTCGAGGGCTACGAAGAGGCCATCGAGGCCGACCACAACTCCGTCGGCTCCGTGAAGCTGGTGTAAGGTGGCCGAACACGAGCACGGCTGCGGGTACGAGCACGTGCATCCGCACGGGGCGGACGGTGACGCGGGCTGCCACTGTAGTGGCTCCGGCTCCGAGCTGGTCCGCTTTTCGGTTACCGCACCCGACGACCTGCTGCGCCGTTTTGACGAGCAAATCGCACGCCGCGGCGACGTGGCCAACCGCTCCGAGGCGGTGCGCGACCTGATTCGCGCATCGATCGCCAAGGAGCAGATGCGCACGCCCAATGAGCATGTTATCGGGTCGCTCACCATGATCTACGACCATCACACCGGCGATCTGACGCGCCGTCTGGACGAGGTGCAGCACGACTACACCGACGAGATCGTATCGACGATGCACGTGCATCTGGATCACCACAACTGCTTGGAGATTCTGGCACTTAAGGGTCGCGGCGAGCGCGTCTACGAGCTGGCCGACCGTCTGCTGGGCCTGCGCGGCGTTAAGCACGGCGAGCTCACGTGTGCCGCAACCAGGCAGAGCCTGGGGCTGTAGCGCACCTACCAAAAAGGGACAGGTTTGTTTTGGCAGATTTAGAAGTTTTACCTACCAAAATAAACCTGTCCCTTTTTGGTAGGTTTTGATGAGGGAAGGTCGCATGCGGCATGTGCATATTCATGTGACGGGCATTGTGCAGGGCGTTGGCATGCGGCCGTTTGTGTATCGCGAGGCCATGGCGCATGGCATTTGCGGATGGGTGCTCAATGCAGGCGACGGCGTGCATATCGAGGCGCACGCCTTGAGCGAGGCGCTCGACGGTTTTGTCGGCGCGCTTTCTGAGCATGCGCCCGCGGCGGCCCGCGTGGAACATGTCGAGGTTGCAGATCTAGCGCCCGGCGGCTGGGATGCCGCCAACGAGCAGGGCTTTCGCATTGTGGCATCGCAAGATCAAACCGCTCACACCACGCTCATTTCGCCCGATATCGCCACCTGTGACGATTGCCTGCGTGAGCTGTTCGACCCCGCCGATCGGCGCTATCACTATCCTTTTATCAACTGCACCAACTGCGGGCCGCGCTTTACCATCATCCGCTCGCTGCCCTATGACCGAGCGGCCACGTCGATGGATCACTTTCCTATGTGCCCCACCTGCGCCGCAGAGTATGCTGACCCGCTCGACCGGCGCTTTCATGCGCAGCCCGATGCCTGCTTTGAGTGCGGACCGCACATTACGTGGCGTGAGGCGGATCGCGGCGTGGTGCCAGCGGCCGTCGACGCAACGCCGGCTATCGGCTCCACGCGCGAGGCCAGCGATGCGATCATCGACCGCTGCACCGAGCTGCTGGCCGGCGGCGGCATCGTCGCCATCAAGGGCCTGGGCGGATTCCACTTGGCATGCGACGCCGCCAACGAACAAGCGGTGCGCGAACTGCGCCGTCGCAAACGCCGCAGCAACAAACCACTTGCCGTTATGGTGCGCGGTCTTGCCGACGCCGAGTGTCTGTGTCATATCGATAGTGTTGAGCGCGACCTGCTGGCTGGCAGTGTTCGTCCCATTGTGCTGTTGCACCGCCGTGCAGCCGGCAACGACTCCCATGGCTCGCCCGACGCCATCGAGCTCGCGTCATCTGTCGCGCACGACTTGCCCGAGCTTGGCGTTATGCTCCCCTACACCCCGCTTCAGCATTTGCTGCTCGCCGCAACCGCGTCGCGCGGCATGCGCGCACTTGTCATGACCAGCGGAAACCTGAGCGAAGAGCCCATCGAGACCGACGACGATCTTGCCTGGGAACACCTCGTTGCCGCCGGCATCGCCGACGCGTTGCTCGGCAACGACCGCGCGATCCTCTCGCGCTACGACGACTCCGTGGTGCGCGTGGTCGACGGCGCCATTATGCCCGTGCGCCGTGCCCGCGGATACGCTCCGCAGCCGTTACCGCTGCCGGCGCTCGACGGCGCTCCGTCCTGCGTGCTCGCCTGCGGGCCACAACAAAAGGCTACGATTGCGCTTACACGTGAAGGGACGAACGGCGAGGCTACCTGTTTTGTATCGCAGCATATCGGCGATGTCGAAAACGGCAAGACCTTCGATGCCTGGAACGCCGCGCGCACGCGCCTGGAAGATCTCTTTGACTTGGCGCCCGCCGCCTTGGTCTGCGATTTACACCCCAGCTATCTATCGAGCCAGTGGGCGCGCGAGCAGGCACGAAAATGCAATCAGTCGCTCGTCGAGGTGCAGCACCATCATGCGCATATCGCAAGCGTAATGGTCGAGGCTATCGCCGCGGCCCAGCTTACAACCGACGCGCATGTCCTTGGCATCGCCTTTGACGGCACCGGCGCCGGCACCGATGGGACCATTTGGGGCGGCGAGTTTCTTGTCGCCGGCCTTGCTGACTTTGAGCGCGCAGCGCATCTGCGCACTTGGGCCCTACCCGGTGGCGTAGCGTCCGTACGCGACGCTCGACGCAACGCCTTTGCCCTGCTCAGCGAACTTTGCCTACTCGAGCACCCAGGCACCGCTCGGCTTTTGGACAGCCTCGACGAGCAAACGCGCAGCGTGACAGCCACCATGATCGAGCGCGGTATCAACAGCCCGCGTACCAGCAGCATGGGGCGTCTCTTTGATGCCGCGGCAGCGATTCTGGGCATCTGCGACAAGGCAACCTACGAGGGCGAACCCGCCATAGAACTCGAATCCGCCGCCTGGCGCGCGCTTGACGGCGAAATCAGCCGTTTCGCTGGCAATCAGGCGGGCGTATCGGCATCCGTCTCAACGTCGCTGGACAGTTTGTTCAGATACGTATTAACTAATAACCCCCTATCTGGCATTTTTGCCTCAGATTTTGCCAAAAAAGGCTCTCCGGACACCCTATTTGCGACAAGCGCACCCGGCACAGGCCCCAAATCGACCCATTTTGAGTCCTCACAGACGACTTTTGCCACCCAGAGCCGCTCTAAAAAATACGTATCTGAACTAACTGTCCAGGCTGCCTCGGACAGCCCTTTCGTTCTGGACCCCAAGCCACTTTTTGAGGCACTTTTGAGCAGAATCGAGACCGGAGAATCCGCCGACCGGCTCGCGCTCGGGTTCCATATCGCCATCGCGCGCTCTTCGGCACGAATCGCACGCGAAATCTGCGCGCGCGAGGGCATCGATACCGTCGCGCTCTCGGGCGGCGTGTTCATGAACCGACTTTTGCTTCAGCTCCTTACCCACGAACTCAAAGACGTCGGTCTTGCCGTTTTGGTCCCCCACGCTGTACCCGTCAACGACGGCTGCATCGCCTACGGTCAGGCCGCCATCGCGCGCGCTCGCCTCGCGCAGACGGCGTTGCGATAGGCTGTTTTGCCAGCCTGCGCGCCGCCGTCTCACAGGTGTAACGCGTTTGCTCGTGACTCCCGCGAGCGCTACCATCATCTGATGGGTAATTAAGCGCCTATCCAGCGCAAAACGTATAAAAGGGGAACATTATGTGCCTTGCCGTTCCCGGTAAAGTAGTCAAACGCGACGACGACCTCAAGGCCACCGTCGACATGATGGGCATCGAGCGCCCCGTTTCGCTGCGCCTCGTGCCGACGGCACGGGTGGGCGACTATATTCTCGTACACGCCGGCTTTGGCATTCAGATTGTCGATGAGCAGGAAGCCCAAGAGACACTCGAGCTCGTCAATACCATGACCGAGCTGGCCGAAGAGGACCAGCTCGCCACCAACCCGGCCGAGGCATACTAGTGACGGCGGCGCAGCCGGTTCGCTCCGGTATCGACTTTTCGGCATTTCGCGACCCCAAGCTGGCTCGCGAGCTCATCGAGCGCATTCATGAGCTTGTCGGCGACCGCGCCATCAACCTTATGGAAGTCTGCGGCACGCATACCGTGAGCATCGGGCGCTATGGCTTTCGCTCCATTATGCCTGCCGGGCTCAAACTTCTGAGCGGTCCGGGTTGCCCCGTCTGCGTTACCGCCAACCGCAATATCGACCATGCAATCGCGCTCGCCAAGATGGACGGCGCCATCATCACCTCCTTTGGCGACATGATGCGCGTGCCCGGGTCGTCTACCTCGCTCGCCGCGCAAAAGGCGTCGGGGCGCGATATTCGCATTGTGTACTCCCCGCTCGACGCACTCGACATTGCCGAGCAAAATCCCGAACGCCCGGTCATCTTTATGGGTGTCGGCTTTGAGACCACGACGCCCACCATCGCCGCCGCCATTTTGGAGGCAGACGCGCGCGGGCTGCAGAACTTCTCGGTCTACTGCGCCCATAAGACCACGCCGCCGGCGCTGCGCGCCATCGCCAACGATCCCGAGACCACTATCGACGGCTTTATCCTGCCGGGACACGTCGCCACCATCACGGGCCTGGCTCCCTTTGACTTTTTGGTCGACGAGTTTAAGACCCCAGGCGTGGTAACGGGATTTGAGCCGGTCGACATCTTGCAGGGTATTTGCATGCTGGTCCAGATGGTTGTCGAGAGCAGGCCGGCGATCGACAACGCCTACCGCCGCGGTGTCAATGCGAACGGCAACCCCGTGGCGCGCCAACTGGTCGAGCAGGTGTTTGAGCCGTGCGACACCACATGGCGCGGTCTGGGGCCGATTGCCGGCTCGGGTCTTTCCATCCGCCCTGAGTTCTCGCGCTTTGATGCCGGCGCCCGCTTTGACGTGCCCGTTGAGGCGACGGTCGAGCCGCGTGGGTGCCGCTGCGGCGACGTGCTGCGCGGGGCCATTACGCCGAGCAGCTGCCCGCTCTTTGGCCGCACCTGCACGCCCGAGCACCCCGTCGGCCCGTGCATGGTGAGCTCCGAGGGCAGCTGCGCGGCGTACTACCGTTACCGAGTCTAGCCCGAACGCCCTCCGCGCACTGACACCTCCCACGATTGGAGTTTTCGATATGTCCCATAGTGTCACCGATAGCACTGTCCTGCTGGGCCACGGCTCGGGCGGGCAGATGATGAAGCGCATCATCGACGAGGTCTTTCTGGATGCCTTTGGGTCGCCCGAGCTGCTTGAGGGCAACGATGCCGGCGTCGCCGCACTGCCTGTGAGCGGGCGCATCGCCATGTCGACCGACAGCTTTGTGGTCTCGCCACAGTTCTTCCCCGGTGGCAACATCGGCCGACTCGCCGTGTGCGGAACCGTCAACGATGTCGCGACCTCGGGCGCCAACGTGCGCTACCTATCGTGCGGCTTTATCCTCGAAGAGGGCTATCCCATGGAGAAGCTCCGCCAGATCGTGCAGACCATGGCCGAGACCGCGCGCGAGGCGGGCGTGGCGATCATCACCGGCGACACCAAGGTGGTCGAGTGTGGCGGAGCCGACGGCGTCTACATCAATACCGCCGGCGTGGGCGAGGTGCCCGCGGGCGTGGCGCTCTCTGGCGCAAACTGTCAGCCCGGCGACGTTGTCCTGGTATCGGGTACACTGGGCGACCACGGCATCGCCATCATGAGCCAGCGCGAGGGTCTGGCGTTTTCGAGCACCATCGAAAGCGACGCCGCGCCGCTCAACCACCTGATTGCCGACGTACTGGCCGCAGCACCCGACACGCGCTGCTTCCGCGACCCCACGCGCGGCGGCCTGGCATCCACGCTCAACGAGTTTGCCCAGGCCAGCGGCGTTGCCATGGAGGTCGACGAGGATGCCGTGCCCGTGCGCCCCGACGTGCAGGCAGCCTGCGAGATGCTCGGCTACGATGTGCTGCAAGTGGCAAACGAGGGCAAGATGGTTGCCGTTGTGCCGGCCGAGCAAGCCGATGCCGCGCTGGCCGCCATGCGTGCTGCCCGCTACGGCGAGAACGCCGCCATCATCGGTCGCGTGCTGCCGCTTGCCGAGGCCGCCCGTCCCGCCGTGCGCGTACGCACCGGCTGGGGCTCGACCCGTATCCTCGACATGCTCGTAGGAGAGCAGCTGCCGAGGATTTGCTAACGACAAAGGCTCAGGGCTATTAAAGATATTCAGATTCCAAACATGCCCGGCACGCATGCCCAGTATCATGGGGTGCGTTTTACAACTCAAGCGGCAGGAGCACCCATGGCAGCAGCTTTTACCCATGTGATCTTTGATCTGGACGGCACCATCCTCAACACGCTCGAGGACCTGGCAGCCGCCGGTAACCATACCTGTGAGATGCACGGCTGGCCCACGTTTGCCGTTGACGAATACCGCTATAAGGTGGGAAACGGCATGCTCAAGCTGGTTGAGCGCTTTATGCCCGCCGAGTATGCGGGCGACGGGCGTATGTTTGAGCAGACGCTTGCCGAGTTTAGGGCTTATTACGGCGAGCACAAGGAGGACCACACCGCGCCCTATGCCGGTACGATCGAAATGCTCGACCGCCTGAGCACCGCGGGCGTCACGCTCGCCGTGCTCACCAACAAGGACCACATCTCGGCGGCTCCGCTTATCGAGAAGTACTTTGGTTCTGAGCGCTTTGCGCTGGTGCAGGGCCGTGTTGATTCGTTTCCGCCCAAGCCCGAAGCACCCGTCACACTGCATGTGATGGAAGAGCTGGGCGCCAATCCGGCGACCACGCTCTATGTGGGCGATTCCAATGTCGATGTTCTGACCGGCCACAACGCCGGCCTTAAGAGCGCGGGTGTCAGCTGGGGCTTCCGCGGCCGCGCAGAGCTGGAAGCCGCCGGCGCCGACTACGTGGTGGACACCCAAGACGAGCTCACGGCGCTGATCCTGGGCGAGTAACGAAGTCGCCACCTAACGCGGCCGTAGCGACTCTGCCACGCGGAAAGCGCGCCCCACTATTCGGCCAAAACCGGGTCGCATTTTCCCGAGCCCTCGATGCAACGCTGGCGCAAGGAGTGTCCCCGGCTGCCGACAGAAAAGGAACGTCCCCATCTGCCGCCTTAAGCCAGCCAAGGGAGCGTCGTTGTTTTGGCAACGACAGCGAAAGCCCGCCAGAGCGAGCAAGGTGACGTGAAATGAAAGGGCGCTGACCTTCTGGTCGCGCCCTTGAAATTGAACGTCAGATTGCCGCTCTGGCGGGCTTGCAGCGTCGAGCCGTTACGCGGTTTGGCAAAACCGCGTAACAAACTACCGCGTAACTCCCCTAGTTCATCATTGCATTCATCATCTCGGTGGTTGCGGAATCGTCGGCAGACCACTCGTTATCCTCGTTGGCGGAATACTTAAAGGTGACCTTGGTGTCCTTGGGCTCGGTGGCCTTGGTCACATCGACCATAACCTGACCGGCCATCTTGTACAGCTCGTCATCGGAAGGAACCGTATCAAGCGCGGCGACCTTCTCCTGATACTGGGTGGAAAAGTCCTCGACGATCTGATTCATGGACTTGCAGGTAATGGTGACCTCGGCAGTCGCGGTACCCTTGTCCTCGTCGACCGTCACGTCGCCGATCTTGTAGTCAAAGCCCTCGAGATAGCTCTTGGCGTACTCCTTGGGATCGATGCCCAGCTGCTCGAACTCGTCGCCCGAAGCCTCTTCCAGGCCGGCGAGGAAGTCGTCGCCACCGTTCTTGACCTCGTCAAACTGCGTCGTAAGATCCTCGGTAATGAGCTCCTCAACAGAAGGACCTCCGCAGCCGGAAAGCACAACCACGCACGCGACCAGAACAGCCATCAGGGGCGCAAGCAGCAGCTTCTTCTTCATGACATTCCTCCCAACAAGCGGCACCGCGCTTCCCAACACGGTGCACGTCGTAACAATAAGGCCATACTAGCCGCTAACGAACACCCCCGGCAAAGCAAAAGCGCAGTCGGCTCGATTTAACGTCCGAACGGTTTACCGGTCCGCCCAACGCGCAATAAAACGTTCCGCCGCATTGTAATAAAAAAGGGCGGCCGGATAACCCGACCACCCTTGTACATTCTTATGTTGCCGCAGCTTACTTGCGGACGACCTTGACGATGGCATCACCGGCGGCGACAGCGGAGTCAGCCTCGACGGCGAGCTCGACGTCGGCGAACTCGGCGGTGTTGGACACAGCCACGACGACGCAGTCCTTGTAGCCGGCAGCGGCGATCTTGGCGCGGTCGATCTTGAGCATGGGCTGGCCAGCCTTAACGACATCGTCGGCCTTGACGAAGCCCTCGAAGCCGTCGCCGTTCATGTTGACGGTATCGACGCCAACGTGCACCAGGACCTCGATGCCATTATCGGACTGCAGACCCACGGCGTGACCCATGGTGACGGTCACCTTGCCGTCGCAGGGGGCATAGACCAGGTCGTCCTCGGGCCACACGGCGCAGCCCTTGCCCAGAACCTCGCCACCAAAGACGGGATCGGGCACGTCGGCCATCTTGATGACCTTGCCCTTGACGGGCGAGCACAGCACGTCGGCGCCGGCAGAAGCAGAGATGGAGGCCGGAGCAGCGGCAGCCGCGGGCTCAGCCTTCTTCTTGAACATGTCAAACAGACCCATAGGTTTTCTCCTCTTGATTAAGCGCAACGTTATGCGCATGCCTATGGTGATTATAGTGCCAAATGGTTCAAATGCTAAGGTGGGGACTCGAATCGCGAGCCCATCCCGAGGCTTTTCCACGGTGGCACTCATCTTGTCGATTAAGCCAGGCCCTCGGTACCGTTGGACTTGATGATCTTCTGGTAGGCGAAGAAGCTGTCCTTGCGGCGGCGCTCGTAAGTGCCGGTGCCGTCATCGTACTTATCGACGTGGATAAAGCCGTAGCGCTTGCGCATCTCGCCGGTGCCGGCAGAGACCAGGTCGATGGGACCCCACCAGGTATAGGCGATCAGGTCGACGCCGTCCTCGATAGCCTCGCCCATGGCTTTGACATGGCTCTGGAGGTAGGCGATGCGGTACGGGTCGTGAATGGAGCCGTCCTCCTCCACCTCGTCGTAGGCGCCCATGCCGTTCTCGACCACCATCAGCGGAATCTCGTAGCGGGCGTAGATCTCGTTGAGGGCGATACGCAGGCCCGTCGGGTCAATCTGCCAGCCCCAGTCGGTGCTCTCGAGGTAGGGGTTCTTGCCGCCAAGGGTCATGTTGCCCTCGGTCATCTCGTGGTCCTTGTGGGTGCCCACGGTGCCCGACATGTAGTAGCTAAAGGTGTAGAAGTCGACCTTGCCGTCGGCGATGTCCTGCAGGTCGCCGTCGGCGATGTTAAGCTCGATACCGTTCTCGGCCCAGAAGCGCTTGGCGTAGAACGGGTATTTGCCGCGCACCTGCACGTCGGAGCAGTACCAGTTCATGGTGTTCATCTCCTGCTGGGTGGCAAAGACGTCGGCCGGGTCGCACGTGGCGGCATAGGACAGGATAAAGCAGTCCATGTTGCCCATCTTGAGTTTGGGGAAGTGCTCGTGCGCATAGCGGATGGCGCGACCGCTCGCCACAAACTGGTGGTGGAGGGCCTGGAAGCGCTGCTGCGGGGTGGTGTGGGCGCCGGAGGCCGGGCCCTCGTAGCCGCGAATCATGCTGGTCTCAAAGAGGTTGCCCAGGTCCAGGGCGCCACAGTTGATCTCGTTGAAGGTGAGCCAGTAGGTCACCTTGTCGTGATAGCGCTCGAGCACGGTCTGGGCATAGCGTTCAAAGAAGCCGATAAGCTCGCGGCTCTCCCAACCGTTGTACTTCTCGACCAGGGCATAGGGCATCTCGTAGTGGCTGAGCGTAACAAGCGGCTCGATGTTGTGTGCGCGCAGGCAGTCGAAGACACGGTCGTAGAAGGCGAGGCCGGCCTCGTTGGGCTCGGCATCGTCACCGTTGGGGAAGATGCGGCTCCAGGAAATGGACATGCGGAACATGTTGAAGCCCATCTCGGCAAAGAGCGCGATGTCTTCCTCGTAGTGATGGTAGAAGTCGATACCGTCGTGATTGGGGTAGAAGCGGTTGGGGTCGATGTCGAGCGTAATCTGACGTGGCTCCTTGTAGCTGCCGCCCAGGAAGTGGTCATCTACGCTGGGGCCGCGGCCGTCAACGTTCCATGCGCCCTCAAACTGGTTTGCGGCCGTGGCGCCGCCCCAAAAGAATCCCTCGGGAAATCCCATATGTGCCTCCTCGCAGCGGGTTTTATGTGCTGAGCTGAGTATCGCGCGCGCCCGGGCGCCCAAGGCGCGGAGGCGCTGCATTGGACACTTCTTTTCGCCCCAACACGTCCGCCGGCTGACACTTTTTGATACCGAGGCCTAGACGGGGCAAAAATCGACCTGACGGCCACCCTCCAACCTGGGTGGATGAAACGAAACATGAGACACAGTATTTAGGTGTGGCATATCGATAGCTAAAAGCCCGTTCCGTCTTACTCATCCACGGTATTTTGCCGGCGTGCAGCCGTAGGCGGCGCGGAACTTGCGATAGAAAAAGCTCATGTTCTCGTAGCCAACGGCGCGCGCCGCCGCCTCGGCCGTGGCACCCGCGCGCAAGAGCTCCACGGCACGCACGAGTCTGCGCTCCTGGACCAGCTGCCGATAGGTCTTTCCCACATGCTGCTTGAGCAGCGCCGACGCGTAGTTAGGGCTCACATGAAAGCGTGCCGCCATCTCCTCGAGCGAGCAGGCGGCAAACGAACGCTCGATATAGCCGAGCATCCCTGCTACGAGCGAGGCCGCGCGCCCCGACTCATCGCGCCCCGCCGCCGCGCCGCGCACGAGCTCGCGCTCGTAGCAATCCATGAGCTCGGCCAACAGGAGCTGAAACAGGCGCAGAACGATCTCGGCGCTGTTGAGGCTCGGCTCGTAGTGTTCGCAGAGCATCTCCTGCATGTAGCGTCGCACGCGCCGACTCTCCCCGCAGCGAAAGCGCACGTGCCCGCGATGGTCGGTCTCGCTGTTGAGCGCGTTGAACAAAAACCGCGATACCGCGCTCTCGCGCGAGAGGCTCGCCTCGAGGCTGCGCTGCAAAAAGGTACGTGAAACGGTCATACTTAGCATGATATCATCCTCGCCGAGCGCTGCCACCGCATGCGGGCAGGCGGCATCGAGCAGCAGCACCTCGTTGCGCTCGAGCACGAGCTTCTCCCCCGCAACCGTCTGAGGACAGCGCCCCCGGTACACATAGCTGATCTCAACGTAGTCGTGCACATGCTCGGGTACCGCGTTAAAGCGCGAGTTTCTCCTAATCATCAGGCCAGCTGGCATTTCGGCCTGAGCATATTCCGCCCCCATCTGTCCGATCTTTCGCACCGACCGTCCATCGACCTCAACGCGCTCGGTCATGATCGACCAGTCAAAGGGAGCCTCGTCCCTATATCGTCTCTCGCTGGCGCTCAGCTCGCTCAGCCGGCGCTCGAGCTCCAAGATCTCCATGTCCCCGCCAATCGTTGATTCGGTCATATTCTGCCGTGATTTGGATATTAGCACGCCGCCGCCCGCACGCCAGAATGGAGTCATGCAACATACGCTGCCCACCATCGGCTTGCAAGGAGGATCCATGACCGCGTACTACCAGCAGGTACTCAACGGTACCTACGACAACCACGTGCTCCCGTTTTTGTGGATGAAGGGCGAGAGCCAACAGACCATTGCCGAGTATCTGGAGAAGATTGCCGGCGCCGATACCCACGAGGTCTGCCTCGAGAGTCGCCCGCATCCCGATTTTTGCGGTGAGGGCTGGTGGCGCGACCTGCGCTTTGTGATCGACACGTGTAAGCAGCTGGGCCTCAAGATCTGGATCTTGGACGACGCACACTTTCCCACCGGATACGCCAACGGCGCCGTCAAGAAGGCGGCGCCCGAGCTCCGCAAGGTCGTTCTCACCCACCGCACCATCGACGTGGTGGGCCCCACGCCGCAGGCGAGCATCGTGCTCACCAACATGTTCGACAAGACGGAGCGCTTCTATGGCGTTACGTTTATGCAGGAGGGGTGCGCCGTCGAGGTGGAGCACCGCGTAATCGAGGACGAGCACGGCATGCCCTGCCGCTTGGTCTTTGACGCACCGGCCGGCATTACGCAGGCGTGCGTAATGTTCACGAGCGGCAAGACCTCCTACAACGAGGACTACATCAACATGGTCGACCGTGCCTCGGTGGCGCAGCTCATCGATGCCGTGTACGAGCCGCACTTTGCGCATCTGGGCGATGAGTTTGGCGAGACCATCCTGGGCTTTTTCTCCGATGAACCCGGCTTTGCCAACGAGAAGGGCGTCACCGGCGCCGATGGTATCTCCGACACGCTCATCGGTAAGGCCACCGCGCCCCTGCCCTGGTCGGCTGAGCTCGAGCGCCGCCTGCGCGCGGCGCTGGGCGAGCGCTACCTGGACGAGCTCCCGCATCTGTGGGATCGCAAGGACGCCGGCGCGCACGTGCGCCACGTGTACATGGACATTGCGAGCACGCTCTACAAGGAGTGCTTCTGCGACCAGCTCGGCGACTGGTGCCGCGCGCACGGCGTGCAGTATATCGGCCACGTGATCGAGGACAAGGATTGCCACGCGCGCCTGGGTGTGGGCGCCGGCCACTACTTCCGCGCCGTGGGCGGCCAGGACATGGCGGGCGTGGACATCGTGATCAACCAGCTCATCCCCGGCATGGACCAGGGACTCCACTCCTACGGCCGCGGCGTGTGGGACCTGGAGTTCTACAACTACGTGCTGCCCAAGCTGGGCTCCTCGGCAGCGCATCTCGACCCCAAAAAGCAGGGCCGCTGCATGGCCGAGGTGTTTGGCGCTTTTGGCTGGCACGAGGGCCTGCGCGAGATGAAATGGATCGCCGACCACTTTATGGTGCGCGGCGTCAACTGGTTTGTGCCGCACGCCTTTAGCATGGCAGCCTTCCCCGACTTCGACTGCCCGCCGCACTTCTACGCGCACGGTCAGAACCCCCAGTTTGCGCACCTTGGCAAGCTCATGAGCTACATGAACCGCACCTCGAGCCTGCTTTCGGGTGGACGAGCCGTCACACCGGTGGCGCTTCTGTACCACGCCGACGCCGAGTGGGCGGGCGAGGCCTCGTTTATGCAGCATGCCGCCGCCGAGCTTGCGCGTGCGCAGGTCGATTTCGATATCGTGCCGGCCGAGGCGTTTGATGACGCCGGGCGCTACGTCGTGGAGTTCGCCGCAGACGGCAGCGGCTTTAGCGTGAACGGCCAGGCGTACCGCTGTCTGGTGATGCCCAACGCCGAATATGCCGGCGGGGCCGTACTCAACTTTGCCGCGCGCGCTGCGGCCGCAGGCGTTGGCGTATATGCCCTGGATAAGCTGCCGAGCAAGCGCTATGACGGCGAAGCTGCCAGCCGCGCGGGCTTTGCCCCTGTGGAGGCCAACGAGCTTGCAGGCGTGCGCGTTGTTGCCACTTCTGAGCTTGCGAGCGTGCTCGCCGCAGCCGGCATGCAGACCGTGGCGTGCACCGATCCGCAGCCGTGGCTGCGCGCGCTTCGCTACGACCGCGCCGACGAGAGCTACCTCATGCTGGTAAACGAGCATCCCAAGCAGGGCATTCACACGCATGTTGAGCTCGCTGACGGCGCGCCCGTGCACGGCGTGCGCCTCGATTTGCTCAACGGCAGCGCACCCGTCGCCTTTGACGACACGCTTGAGCTCGCGCCCTACGAGAGCTGCATTGTGGTGCTCGGGACCGAGGCGCCCGCTGCCGACGAGCGCGGAGGCTCCGATGCCGAGCGTGAGGTCACGCGCGTTGACGGCCCCTGGAACGTCTCCTTTGCCGCGCCCGACGCCGATGTCGCGCACCTGGCCTTTGGCGAGTCCGTCGAGCTTGACGACCTGCACGATCTTTCCTGCGCCGAATTCCCCGGCAAAGCGGGCATCTTCCGCTATCAGGCAAGCTTTGCCGTTGCTGAGAACCTCGCCGGCGCCGCGCTCGACCTGGGCGAGGTCTTTGAGACCGCCACGGTCACGCTTGACGATGTGGACCTGGGATGCCGTATCTGTCCGCCCTACCGCTTTGAGCTCGGCACCCTTGCCGCCGGCGAGCACACGCTCACGATCGATGTGATCAACACCCTCGACCACGCCATCCCCGACATCTTCGCCCTCACCGAACCCTCCGAGCCCAGTGGCCTGCTCGGCCCCGTCCGCTTGCTCGGGTAACGGCCCCCTACGGGACGCCCGGCTTGCTCTCCCCAGCCAAGCCGGGCGTTTTGTTTACCGCTATGATTGATACATCGCGATACGAACGCATAGGAGTCATATGGACATCAAGCGCAAAATCACCCAAGGCAAGGAGCTCACCCCCACCGAGCAGCAGCTCGGGCAAATGGTTCTCGCCATGGGCGAGGACGTCCGCGGGCTCTCCATTAAGGAATTTGCGCGCCAGGCCAATGTCTCCGTTGCGAGCATCCACCGCTTTTGCAAAAAGCTCGGCCTCGAGGGCTTCAAAGAACTCAAGGTCGAGCTGATGCGCGCAGCCTCGCGCGCAGACTCCGCCCCCGAGGTGGATATCAACTTTCCCTTTGATGCGACCTCCAGCGCCCAGGAGATCTCCGAGCGCATGGCGCGACTGTACGAGACCACGCTTTCCGAGACGCGCGAGATCCTCGACCCGGCACAGCTCGACTACGCCGCCAAGCTTATCTTGCGCGCCGACACCGTGGACATCTACACGGGCTCGCATAACCTGTATCCGGCGGGAATGTTCCGCGATCGCCTGCTTTCCGCCGGTAAGAGCTCGACGTGCTACGACAATATCGAGGCCCAAGTGCGCACGGCGCTCGCCTCGGGCCCCGACCATACGGCAATCGTCATCTCCTACAGCGGCCTTGCCCCCAACCTCAAGGAGATCTTGCCGATCCTCTGCAGTCGACATGTCCCGGTCATCGTCATCGGCACGCCATACTGTGCCCGCATTCACCCCGGCTTTGCCGCCTATCTCACCGTGAGCGATATCGAGAGCCTGAGCCACCGCATCACGCAGTTTGCCAGTCACATCGCCGTGCAATACGTGCTCGATTCGCTCTACAGCAGCTACTTTGCCAAAGATTACGCCCGCTGCTCCGAGTTCCTCGAGCAGTCCTTCCCCTTTACCAAGCTGCCCGGGCTCAAATAAAACGAGAGAGGATTTTTGGACACTTAAATGACGAGGGTGGATAATCTCCCACTTTGAGCCTGCGCACAGGCCAAAAACGGGAGATTATCCACCCTCATTCTGTAGTCGTTACTCGGGCCCTTTTGCCGCTGGTCGCGTTGGAACCGCGCGCTACTGAGCGGGCGAGACCACCAGGAGTGCATCGTGCTCGAAGGGATGCTGGGCCACGCGCACGGCATCGTCGACGGACATAACCGGCAGGTTGGCCACGCGTTTATTCTCCAGGTCAAACGCCACAGCATTCCAGGCGGTGGCGCCGCCCTCGAGTTTGAGCTTGACGGCCGTGGTCCTCGGCAGATAGACCACCACGCGTTCGCCCACGCGCGCCACACGGATGGCTTCGCGTGCATCGTCGAGCAGCTCCTGCGCGGGTTCAACAGCTACCGCCCCATCCGCGCTCGTGGCACCCAGGCCGCGCAGCACGTGCTCGATCAGGCCAAAGTCCCACACGCCCGCAAACTGCAGGCACTCTTGCCAGCGGAACGGCATGTCAAAGCCCTCGCCAAGGACGCTGCCACGGCTCTGAGAGGTCTGCCAGTTCCACACGCCGTGCGCACCGTAGGTAATGCCGGCACTGGCACCGGCCAGAATGCTCGACCAAACACTCGCGCGACAATCCTGCGCGGTAAAACGCCAGTACACGTTGCGGCTCGCGCCCATTTGCTCGTAGCAGGGCTCGGAATTGACCATCGGCTTTTTGGGATACTGCGCGCGAAAATCCTCGGGCAGCTTCCAAGCTTCCTCCTGACCGCTATAGTTGTGGCCGGGCTGGAACATGTAGAAGTCCAAGCGATCGGCAAACTGCTCGGGCAGGGCGCGGTTGCCACGGTTGATATGCATGGTGTGCAAGGACTCGGGAGCCAGCTTGGTGACCTCGTCGAGTGCGTCCCCGTAATAGGCGATAGCCTCGTCGGTCTTAAAGTCGGTGTCGCCTGTCACCACGTAGACGGGGTCGAACTCGCCCAGGTTCTCGACGACGCGGGCAACGTGGGCGCGAACCTCCTCGCGCGGCATGACCTCGGCACCCAGGCGCTCGGCGATCACGGAGCCCCAGGTACCGGGCACGTAGTTGCACCACATGAGCACGAGCGCCGGGCGAATGCCGTGCTCCACGGCTGCCTGGCACATGCGGCGGGCGCGGCCCCAGTACTCCTGGTTGGGTGCACTCCAATCAAAGTGCACGCCGTCCTCGCTCGCATAGGGCCAAATGCCCAGGTCGGGCAGGCAGCGGTCCCACTGCGGAAGGGTGTTGATCTGCAGTACGTTCATGCCCTGCTCGGCACGGCGGGTGAGGTAGTAATCCCAATCGTCCTCGGTGATGCTCGTAAAGGCGCTCCAGCACGTATCGGCAAACCAAAAGAATGGTTTGCCGTCGCAGAGGAACCCGTCCTCACGGGTATTGACGGTCAGTTTTCCCAAGCTCATATGGCACCTTTCTCTTGGGGAGACTTGCTAGGAGGGAGGTAAAGAAGTCGCCTGCCGCATTATCACAGTAGGGTCTGCGGCTGCAGTTGCTCAGCTCAAATTGAACGCACGCGAAGCACAGGGCCCTTACGTCTCTCCTAAAAAGTCTACAGGAAGGCCCCGCCGGGCTTATGCCAAGCGGGGCCTGTCGTGTAGGGGGTCTTATTTAGACCAAGGCCGGGGCGACTAGGCCTCCATCTCGGCGAGCTCCTCCTTGGAGAAGCCGGTGACAAAGACGACGGCAGCGGCAATAGCAAAGGAGATTGCCATACCGACGATAGCCCAGACGGTGTTCATCTGGCCACCCTGCAGGTAGTTGGTGAAGACCAGGAAGTTGGAGGCACCGCCTGCGAGGTAATAGGTGACGCCCATGAGGCCCGAGAACACAGCGCCGATGGCACCGCCGATGAACATGCCGAGCATGGTGCGGCGGAAGCGCATGAGGATACCGAAGAGCGCGGGCTCGGTGACGCCGCCGGCGATGGCGGAGATGACGTAGCCCAGGGCAAGACTCTTCTCGTCAGCGCTCTTCATCTTGAGGAAGGCACCGAAGGCGCAGCCCCAGACAGCGGCCATAGCGCAGTTAGTGGAAACGAAGACGAAGGGATCGTAGCCAGCAGCGATGATCTGCACCTGAGCGAGCAGGATAACGGGCATGTGCATACCGCAGACCACGAAGAGCTGCCAGAAGGCGCCGAGGATGGCCATCACGATCAGGATACCGATGCCGCCAAGGTCAGCAAGCCCGAAAAGAATGTTGGCGATGAGGCTGCCGAGCTCGTTGCCGATCGGAGCGAGGACGATAAAAGCGATGGGAATCGTGACGATCATGGTGCAGAACGGCGTGAAGACCGTGGAGAGCACGTCGGGCATGACCTTCTTAAAGAACTTCTCGATGAAGTAGAGGACCGGCACCGAAAGGATGATCGGCAGGACGGACTGCTGATAGTTGGCAGCGGCGATCTGGATGCCGTAGACCGAGATGATTCCGCCGCCCTCCTGGGTGGCGACGCTCACCACGGACGGGGCCATAAGGGCACCGCCGAGAAGCATGCCGAGAACGGGGCTGGCGCCGAGCTTCTTAGCCGCAGCATAACCCAGGTAGATCGGGATAAACGTAAACGTGGCCTCATACAGTGTGGTGTAGAGGAACGTATAAGTCGGGTCCGTGTCCGAAATAACGCCCAGCATGGTGGGGCCAAGGACAGCCGCGATGGTGCGGAACAGACCGCCGGCCATGAGCAGCGGGATCAGCTGGGTCATGGAGCCCGACAGATAGTCGAGGATGATGTTGGGCAGGTTCTTGAGCTCGAACTTCTCCTTGGGAGCATCGAGATTCTCGTCAACGGCGGCACCCTGCTTGACGCCGGAGATGGCGACGAACTCGGTGAGCACCTTCGGCACGTTCTGGCCGATGATGACCTGGAGCTGACTGCCGGCGAACTGGCAACCCAGAACACCCTTGACCTTCTTGATCTTCTCCACGTCGGCCTTGCTGTTGTCCTTGAGCGTCAGACGCAAGCGCGTCATGCAGTTGGTGGCGACGGTAACGTTCTCCGCGCCGCCCACGAGCTCGAGGACATCGGTGGCAATCTGCTTGTTGTCTGCCATGGGACCCCTCCTCAATAATTATGCGGCGTACCTAACGCCGCGACCTGCATGGACCCTTACCGCTATAACCCCTTACGGCGGCCCGGGCTTTAACGTTGCGGTAAACAATTTGTTTACTGAACGTTTACGGGCTTTAGTTTACACGGAGTGCCTGATTTGTGGCGATTTTGCCGTCTGGAGTCCGGTGAACGGTAGGAAATCGGGGATAAGCGTATTTAGACGGTAGAAGATCGTCTATTTGACCAGATATTGATATATGGCTATTTATGTGGGCTTTTATTTTGATAAACACCTTTGTAACGAGCTAGATCCTCAACAAAAGTCCTGCTAGTTAATAGTAAACGTCTGTTTAGTAGTTCATTGCGTGTTCAGTTTTACCGTTTACCGAGTTCATCTGCTCATTCTACAATTCTGCATTAAACTAAACATGTTTAGTCTGTATTGCCGCTTTTGTTTAGTACTTGCGGCACAAAGGAGTAGCTCATGGAACTCAAATCGTGTACCTACGCAACCGTCACCACGCTGGGCGATTTTGGCCCCTGGATCAGCAAGGTCGTACTCGACCTGCCCTGTACCGTGCGCGCCAACGACGTGAACGAGCACACGTTCAATATCTACTGTGCCCGCCATGAGCGCACGGGCGAGGTCCTGATGCGCAAGGAGCACGGCACCGATCACGCAGCGCCCTCCGTGGGCTACGTGCCGGTCCTCGCCGCCTACCCCTGCGATGAGAACGGTCAGCCCCTACCCAAGGGCACACACGTAGCGCTCGAGACGCCCGAGGTGCGTCTCACCAAAGAGATCGAGGGTGGCGTGCTGGGTTCGCGCTATATAGAGAACCACCTGCGCGTGACGCAGCTTGTGGCCCTCCCGGGCGAAGACGGCGATGACCCCACCGCGGGCCTCGTCTTCGATCGCAGCCGCGGCGACATCTGCCCCGCGCTCAAGGGCTGGCATAACGCCGTGCAGCAGACGCCCGTCGACGGCTTCGCGCTCGAGTACGGCTATTTTGAGCCGAGCTTTGAGCCCGCTGACTCCGCGCTTTTCAACCCGTTTGCGCCCAAGGACACGCCCGCCGTCGAGAAGGCGCCGCTGATCGTGTACCTGCACGGCGCCGGCGAGGGCAAGGGCGCCACACAGGGCGAGGGCGCAACGCGTGCCTACACCGGCAACCGCGTGACAGCGCTCTCGCAAAAGCAGATCCAGCGCTACTTTGGCGGCTTTGCCTGGGTTCTTGTGCCGCAGTCGCCCACGTTTTGGATGGACAACGGCGTCGAGCAGCTCGGTCGCTCCAACCAGAGCATCTACTCCCCCGTGCTCAAGGCGCTCATCGACGAGTTTGTCGCCGAGCATGCCGACCGCATCGACACCGATCGCATCGTGGTCGCCGGCCTTTCCAACGGCGGCTTTATGACCCTGCGCCTGTGCGCCGACTACCCCGATTTCTTCGCCGCGGGCCTTCCCTGCTGCGCGCCGTGGTACAACGCCACGGACGAGGACGTGGCCGCACTCTCCAAGACGCCGCTGTGGTTTACGCACTCCAAGGGCGACGAGCTCGTGTTCCCGCAGCAGACTGTGCTGCCGCTCACGGCGCGCCTGCGTGATGCCGACGCCAACGTGCACCTCACCTACTTTAGCCATGTCGAGGACCTGACCGGCGTGTACCGCGAGGCCGACGGCTCGCCCAAGAAGACGTTCAATCACGGCGTGTGGATCCACCAGTTCAACGACCTGTGTTATCAAGACTTCGACGGGGGCAACGTACTCATCGACGGCGAGCCGGTGGGCTGCTGGGAGTGGTCGGCCAGGGTTTCGAGATAGCCATCCCATCGGGGGTCCTGACCTTTAGTTTTGTAAACGTCCTCGCGCATGGGCCCGTTCATCCTGCTCCTCCGGAGCATCGGATAAACGGGCCCGCGCTGCGGAATGTTTACAAAACTAAAGGTCAGGACCCCCTAAGTTTACGTTGTTCGAAACGCTGGCCGGGCGCTTCCGGTGGGCCGCCGGGTCGGTGGCGATGGGGGCGTGGGTCCCGTCTTGCCTTGCGCGTAACTGGCTGAAAGATTCTTGGTTGGAGCTGTTCTTATGTCTCATGATTTGACTCGGGTGATTGTTACTACCGATATGGAAGTCGATGATATGAACTCTTTGGTTCATTTGGCTCTGTATCTCAATGTGCTCGATGTGCAGGCTGTGGTGTACACGGCTTCGCAGTATCACTTTCTTGGCGACGGCGTCCATACGCTGGGCGAGGTGAATGCGCATTGGCGCACCAAAGGTGTGCGCTCTTATACCTGGGATGTCGTTCCGCATGAGCCCGATCCCGAGGCCGGCTCGCTCATGGAGTACCGTCCCTTCCCCGAGGGCTGGATCGAAAGCCTTTGGAGCAATGAGTATTCGGACGCTTGGCCCACGCTGAACGCCAACGCGCAGGCCGCCGACGAGCCGTCCTTCCCCACGCCAGCGGAAATGATCGAGCGTACCTATGTGGGCAACGTTGCCTTTGAGGGCGACGTTCGCGAGGAGACGCCTGGTTCGCGCGTCATCGCCCGCGCCATTATGGACGACGACCCGCGCACGCTGTGGCTCCTTTCCTGGGGTGGTATGAACACCATCGTTCGTGCGCTCATGTCCATCGTCGAGCAGTGGCAGAGCACGCCCGAGTGGCCCGCCGTGCAGCAGCGGGTCTATCAGAAGGTGCGCGTGCTGGGCGTGGCCGATGGCGTGGGGCAGGACAACTCATGGCTCGACCATGGACGCGAGCTCTTTCCCGACCTCATCTTTTGGCGTGTTCCCTATATGTATGGCGGCTATGTCGACGCCAAGATCGCTCAGCCCGATACACTGCCGCTGTTTAAGGCTCCTTGGCCTGAGCAAAATCTCACGCAGGGCAACGGCCCCCTCATGGCGCGCTATATGCTCTATGGCGATGGCAAGGTTTACGAAAACGAGCCCGAGCGCTTTCAGTTTGGCAAGCATGCCCGTCTGGATTGGGGCCTGGAAGGCATGCCCGCGATGCAGTTTGAGCGCGGCGACTTTATGGCCGAAGGCGACAGTATGACCTATATTCCGCTGCTGCCGTTTGGCCTGCGCGGCATCGACGACCGCGACTTCGACACGCTGCTCGGCCGCATGTTTCTTGATGGACATCCCGATGCAGACGCGAACGCGCCCGCCGGCCTTGCCGACATCAGCACACCCGCAGACGACAATCCCAATCCCTATCTGCGTGCCTATCAGGAGGACTTTGCCGCCCGCGCGCAATGGTGCGCCCACGATCCGGCGGCCTGCTCGCATCCGGCACACGTTGTCGAAGCTGCGGCCGATCGCAGCGCTATAGCCGGCGAACGCGTCGCCCTTGCAGCGACCATCGTCGACCCCGACGACAAGGGCTTCGATGCGCATTGGGATGTCGCCGTGGACCCGTCGAGCTATGCGGGCGCCCAAGACCTGTCGCTGTGGCAAGAATGCACGCCGGACACCACTTTCGTCGTGCCCGCCGACGCACGGCTCGGCGATCGCTTCGTGCTCACCCTCACCGTGCAGACACGCGCCGAGCGCCCCTGCAGCCGCTACGCCCAGGTCGCCATCACCGTCGCGTAGCAACCGGCGGCCCACATTCGACAAGGAGTGTCCCCAGGTGCCGGCACAAAAGGAACGTCCCCAAGTGCCAAAATGACGAGAGTGGATAATCTCCCACTTTGAGCCCGCAAACAGACCAAAAACGGGCGATTATCCACTCTCATTTTGCGGACACTCATTTAAGCAATGAGTACCCAGTACCCCCACAGCAGCGGCAACGCCGATGTTTTGGCAACGACAGCGAAAACCCGCCAGAGCGAGCAAGGTGCCTTGAAACGAGGCGGCATTGACCTTCTGGTCATGCCGCCGAAGTTGAAAGGCAGATTGCCGCTCTGGCGGGTTTGCAGCGTCAAGTGGTTACGCGAGTTGGTAAACCCGCGTAACTAACGAACTCCGTACTGCTCGTAGTAGGCGTCGATGGCGGTCTTGAGCTCGTCGTCGATGACGACCTTACCGTCGATCTCGTGGTTGTAGAGGGTCTCGACGACCTCGGCCATGGAGACGATGCTCGCGACGGGGAAACCGTACTTGGCCTCGATCTCCTTCTGCGCGGTGGTCACGCCACCCTTGCCGACCTCCATGCGGTTGAGGGACACGATCAGGCCCTTGATCTCGACATCGGCAGCAGCCTTGACCTTGGGATAGGTCTCGTCGATGGACTTACCGCTGGTGGTGACGTCCTCGACCATGACCACGCGGTCGCCGTCCTGGGGCTCATAGCCCAGCAGGTTGCCCTTATCGGCGCCGTGGTCCTTGGCCTCCTTGCGGTCGCAGCAGTACTTGACCTCCTTGCCGTACAGCTCGTGGTAGGCAATCGCGGTCACGACGGCCAGCGGAATACCCTTGTAGGCCGGCCCAAACAGCACATCAAAGTCGTCGCCAAAGTTATCGTGGATAGCCTGGGCGTAATACTCGCCCAGCTTCTTGAGCTGGTAGCCCGTCACGTAAGCGCCGGCGTTCATAAAGAACGGGGATTGACGGCCGCTCTTGAGCGTAAAGCTGCCGAATTTAAGAACGTCGGACTCGACCATAAACTTGATGAACTCTTGCTTGTAAGCCTCCATGCGGGCTCCTCTCGTAATCGCGTACGTGCCTTCCAGTTTAGCGCAGGCGAAGCGTCGATGCGGGCGCGCTTTGAGGCCACGGCATTCTGTAAAGGCTTTGTCAGGGGCAACGGTTTTCCGAACAATGGGGGTTGACATGTCAAACCCCCTCATCAAGAATACGGGCGGATTAAAACGGGTACGAGATACCCAAAGCGCGCTGCGCCCGTCCATAAGGAGGTGTGCCATGGAAGGCAGTCATAGTCGAAAAACCTGCATGCCGCCCTCGGCACGCCGCGAGGACTCCGCACACGCATAAGCACCAATAGCCGATCGTCAAAACCACCACAAAGGTGCCTGTCCCCTTTGTGGTGGCTCGCAAGCATGACGTGAGCGACATCTAGGTTTTTTTGAAGCAAATACGACACGTACGCTAACTCCCTTCAACAAGGAGGACCCTATGCTGATGCTCAAAACCGCCACGGTACTCGAAGCTATCTCCAAGCGCCGCCGCACGGCGCGCCCTGCCGCTCACACCGGCCTTGCCAAGAACACCATATTCGCCGCCACCCATAGCGCCGATGACGCCCTCGTGCTGTTCGACGCCACGGCCGACGGGCTCACTGCCGAGCACGCCGCCGAGCGCCTGGACGCCGCCGGCCCCAACACCATCGAGGCGCCGACCAAGACGCTCGCCCGCCGCATCGCCGACGCATTCATCGATCCCTTCGCCGGCATCCTCGCCGCGCTCGCGCTGGTCTCGCTCTACATCGACGTGCTCGCCGTGCCCGAGCCGCAGCGCGATCCCTCCACGGTCATCGTCATCGGCATCATGCTGCTGGTATCGGGCGGCATGAAGTTTATCCAGGAAGCCCGCGGCGGCAATGCGGCCGAGGCCCTCAAGGACCTGGTCTCCAACACCTGCTGCGCCCTGCGCGGCGGCGAGCGCCTCGAGATCCCCTTTGACGAGCTCGTCCCCGGCGATGTGATTCGCCTCTCTGCCGGCGATATGGTGCCGGCCGACGCCCGCATCATCACCGCGCGCGACCTGTTTGTGATCGAGTCCGCGCTCACCGGCGAGAGCGAGGCCGTCGAGAAGACCGCTGCCACAACGATCGTCGAGGGCGCCGACAGCTCCGCACTGCCGCTCTCTGCCTGCAAGAACATCGTCTTTACCGGCACCTCCGTGCAAAACGGCACTGCCATGGCGCTTGTCGTTGCCACCGGCTCGGACACCTACCTGGGCAGCATCGCCAAGATGCTCAACGGGCGCGGCGAGAAGAGCGCGTTTGACCGCGGTGTCTCGAGCGTCTCTATGCTGCTCGTGCGCCTCATGCTCGTTATGGCGCCGGCAGTCTTTGCCATCAACGCCGCTACCAAGGGCAACGTCATCGACGCGCTGCTGTTCGCCACGAGCGTAGCCGTGGGCATCACGCCGCAGATGCTTCCCGTCATCGTGACCACGAGCCTGTCGCAGGGCGCCAAGGACCTCGCCCGTCGCCAAGTTATCGTCAAGGAGCTGCCGGCGATCCAAAACCTCGGCGCGATGGACGTCCTGTGCTGCGACAAGACCGGCACCCTCACCGAAGACCGCATCGTGCTCGAGCGCTACCTCAACACCGACGGCAACGAGGACGCACGCGTGCTGCGCCATGCGTTTTTGAACAGCTTCTTCCAGACTGGCCTCAAGAACCTTATCGACCTGGCCGTCATCGACCGCGCCGACGTGACGCCCTCGACCGTCGCGCCCGATTCCATGCTGGGCCAGAGCCTGCGTGACCGCTATGCCAAGGTCGACGAGGTGCCCTTCGATTTCTCGCGCCGTCGCCTGAGCGTAGTTGTAGCCGACGCCCAAGGCAAAACCCAGATGGTTACCAAGGGAGCTGCCGAGGAGATGCTCGAGATCTGCTCCTTTGTCGAGGTCGATGGCATCGCTCAGCCGCTCACCGACGAGAAGCTCGCCCAGATTCGCAAGCAGGTCGCTGGGCTTAACGCCGAGGGCCTGCGCGTGATTGCTGTGGCGCAGAAGACCGATCCGCGCTGCGTGGGCGAGTTTGGCATCGCCGACGAGTGCGACATGGTGCTGATGGGCTTTTTGGCCTTCCTCGATCCGCCCAAAGCAAGTGCCGCGGGCGCCGTCGCCACCCTCGAGGCCAAGGGCGTCGCCGTTAAGGTCCTGACCGGCGACAATGACTGTGTCAGCGCCACCGTCTGCGAGCAGATCGGCATCGACGCGAGCAACGTCTTGCTGGGCTCCGAGATCGATGCGCTCGACGACGCCGAGCTTGCCGAGCGCGCCGAGAACACCCACCTCTTCGCCAAGCTCTCGCCGCTGCAGAAGGCGCGCCTGGTGCGCGTCATGCGCGAGTTGCTCGGCCACACCGTGGGCTTTATGGGCGACGGCATCAACGACGCCGCCGCGATGCGTGCGAGCGACTGCGGCATCTCGGTCGACTCCGCCGTCGATATCGCCAAGGAATCCGCCGATATCATCTTGCTCCAAAAGGACCTGGGCGTGCTCGAGCGCGGCATCATCGAAGGCCGCCGCACCTACGGCAACCTGCTCAAGTACCTCAAGACCACGGTGAGCTCCAACTTTGGCAACGTGCTGTCCGTAACCGCTGCGAGCCTGTTCTTGCCGTTTTTGCCCATGAGCGCTCTGCAGCTGGTGCTGCTGTCGCTGGTCTACGAGATCGTGTGCATCGCACTGCCGTGGGACACCGTCGACAACGCCTGGACTGCCCGCCCGCGCGCTTGGGACGCTGCGTCCATCAAGGGCTTTATGCTCGAGCTGGGCCCCGTGAGCTCGCTGTTTGACATCGTGACCTTCGCCGCGCTCTTCTTTGTGGTGTGCCCCGCCGCCGTGGGCGCAAGCTGGTCCGAGCTTGCCGCCGCGGGCGACGTCGCGGGTATGGCGACCTTTGCGGCGCTCTTCCAGAGTGGCTGGTTTGTCGAGTCCATGTGGTCGCAGACGCTCGTGATCCACATGCTGCGCTCCCCGCGCCTGCCGAGCCCGCGCGACCACGCCGCGCCCGCGCTGTGCGTTCTCACCGTGCTGGGCCTGGCGCTCGTCACTTGGCTGCCGGCAAGCCCCATCGCCGATGCACTGGGGCTCATGCCGCTGCCAACGAGCTTCTTCGCGCTGCTCATCGGCATCGTCGGCTCCTACGTCGCGCTCACCCAGCTGGCCAAGCGCCGCTACATCGCCCGCCACGGCGAGCTGCTGTAGCGTTGCCGGCACCATCGTCAAGAATGTCTGGGCCGTCGCGACCCACCCCTGCTGGCCGCAGCGGCCCAAAACAGCTAAAAAAGCCCCGTCCCAAATTAGCTAGTCTTGAGGCGTCCAGGACCAGAAGAAGTTAATGAGGGCCACGCGCGAGGCGGCACCGGTCTTTTTGTTGATTGAGGCAATATGACGGTAGAGCGTAGAGCGCGAAAGGAAGAGCGTTGCAGCGATATCCTGAACGCTCTCGTGCGATGCGACCAAGGCCTCCAAAATATCGCGCTCGCGCTCTGTAAGCTCAAAGGCGGCGACAAAGGCATGGAGACGTTCGTCGAGCGTGAGCTCCGGCACCTCCGCGGAAGCGGGCTCGCTCTGAGCAGACGCGCGATCCGCGCCAAGATCATCGGCAGCAAACGCCAGCTCGCCGGGCACCGCAGCGTCATCTGCCCGATGCCCAAACTGTCCCAGCAGCGAAATCGCAATGCCCACAAACAGTACGAGCACCGCACCCACCGCCAGCAGCACGTTCTGGCTCGAGATAATCGCCACCGCCGGCGCCGTCACGAGCATCGCGCAAATGTTGCTGATGACACGACCCATGCACGGCCACAGATACGACCAGTGCGCATAAACCGAAATGGCAGCAAATTTCGTCGTAAAAAACACCACGAAGAAGCCCGAACCCAGATAGAAAATCGCCATGGCCGCAAGCACATTGCCGCCATTGCCGTCGACGAGCAAGACAAAGAACGAAAGCGTGGACAACATGGCAGTGCAAGTCATGGTGATGTTCATATACGAACGACCGTGCAGGTCAAACAAGGCGCCGGCAGCTAGAGCGCTCGCCGCCATCAACAGGCGCGGCCAATCGCCCAAATCGATGGCCCCGGCGGCATGCGAGGTCGTGAGCCCTGCATTGAGGGCGGCAAACACACCGGTAAGGCAGGCGGTTGCGACCGTCAGACGCACCACGGCGCGCCGAAAAGCCGCCGTTGATTCAGAATCGTCTTGCCACTTGGCGCCAAATTCCGACGCATCCACCGAAAGCTCGGCGATATCGGACTCGCGCCCAACCTCAGGCTCACCGTGTAGCTTGGCGCGACGGACGTTGTGGAGCAGTACCACCTGCGCAACCGCACAGGCAACAAGAACAAACTGCTGCGGAATCCCCGCAGGCATCACCATATGGTTGAGCACCTGCAGCAAAACGCCCAAAGCATACGAAAGTGCCAACACGCGCGCCAAATACGGCGTCCGTGCAAAGCGTCGCGCAAAGTTGGCATGGGCGGTCGATCCGCAGTAGCCCAGTGTGCAGAACGTCAGCAACCCGCCGGCAATGAGCATCTCAAATTGAGCCGCCATCATCAACAGCAGCAACGCCGATGCCAGCAACACGCCCGCGATGTCGCTTGTCGTATCGATCGCACGGGGACGGCGGTAGTACAGAAGGGGACGCACAAGAAAGCCGATTGCGCTCGCGCCGACGATGAAGCTCTCGTAGACAACGACCTCGCTCGGCGGCACAAACTCGGCAACGCGCACGTCAAAAAGATACTCGCCAGCCAAATACGTAAAATAGAACAGCGCTAGGCATATAATCTCCCGAATGCCCCGACGTAAGTATGCGGCTGTGTCTCCCATGCCTCTCATGAATCCCCCCCCCGCCGCTCAACTGTTTGGATTTCAATTTTAATAAAGAATCAGTCCCGATAACGAAGCCAAGCTCGAAATGCCGCGAATTTGACCCCAGTAGTCCACGGCGTGCAGCGTTTTTGAGCCGTCTGTCCCAGAAGGAGCACGACGTGGACTGCTTGCTCGGCAAAGAGTGTCCCCGGCGACCAGTCGTTTAAGAACGTCCCCAATGACTACCCTAGAGCTCTCAACCCTTCATCTATGGCATTTCTTTTAGCAGGCCCGCCATATATAGGGGCAAATACAATATCGCCTTTCCATCCACCACGTTGTCCCGGTGAAGCACGACCGCCCGAGCCAATCCATAGTTTTCAACGCTCATCAGGCGATCGAGGGCAACGTGCTTTGTGCTGTACCTACCCGATTTGACCTCGATAGGCAAAACGACGGGGCTCCGCTTATCCTCGATAATAAAATCGACTTCTCCAACCTTGGCCGCGTTAAAGTAGAACAACGAAGAGTAGCCGCATGCGCGCAGCTCCTGGGCGACCGCATTCTCAAAAGCCTGCCCAAAGTTGATCGATTCCCGCTGCGCAACAATGGCCTCGACATCAGCGGGAGAAAAAGTAGAGAACAGCAGCCCCACATCGCTCAGGTAGAACTTGAAAAAACTGTCTTCCCGCGAGAGACCCAAGGGGAACATGGGCTCGCTCACCCTCTTAACCGGGATCGCAACGCCCGCATTAACAAGCCAGTCAAAATCAGGCTGCAAATCCAAAAATCGTTTCCGCTTGTCTATCCCGGTAACGAGAAAGCGCTTGTTCTCTTTATTGAGCTGCGCGGGCATGGCATCGTAGATCGTCCTGATCCGTTGAGCATGCGCGGGGGCTTCGGCGTACCGTGCGATATCTGCGCGATATGCTTCGAGAATGCCCTGCTGACGAGCGCGCATCGCCTGTGTATCATGAGTTGAGACGAACAGCTGAACGGCCTCAGGCATGCCACCCACAAGGACATACCGATAATACGTCTCGATCAACCGTTCATGAATAAACGGAGGCACTTGTTCCCGTTTGCGATAACAGGCACGAACGACATCCCATAATGATTCGTCGACTCCCAGAGCCCAGGAGAATTCCTCGAAATCCATGGGAAACATCTCGAGGATATCGATAGTACCTACCGGCAACGACCGAAAATGGAACGCCTCAATCCCGAGCATGGAGCCGGAGTAAATGACATCGAAACGATCGTCTTGCGCAAGATAACGCATCCAGGTGATGGCGTCTCCGCAACGCTGCACCTCATCAAAAAACAGAAGCGTCTTTGTATCCGAAGCGATGGGCGATGAAGCCAGTGCGGTGATTCTCACAATGAGGTCATCGAGGCTCCTTGCCTCCCCTATGAGCTCGACCGCGTCGGGTCTCTCCACGAAGTCGATTTTCAGGAAGCTTCTATAGTTGTCACGGGCGAACTGCTCGACAGCGCTTGTTTTGCCAACTTGTCGAGCACCGGTAATAAGCAGTCCCTGCCCGGTTTTAGTCTGTTTCCAGCTTTCAATTTTCTCGATTATTTTACGCTTGAGCATAACTTGCCTCCCTTTTCCTATTTTAACTGGGATAACTGCAAAATTCCAATTGAGTATTTATATATTTCAACATAATCTCAATTGGAATTGACCTCTATTGAACATTTTTAGAAAGCGTTGATCGAATTTCCGACAGCGGGTGGGGCCATAACCAACCTGTCTCTCGAGAAGAGCCCCCCACAAGGAGTGTCCCCAGGTGCCGGCAGAAAGGAACGTCCCCAAGTGCCACCCTTTGGCAAAGAGTGTCCCCGGCGACTAGTCGTTTAAGAACGTCCCCGATGACTGCCCAAAATGGGCCATGTGTCCCAGTTGTGGAGACTTCTTGAGCCGCTTGGGTATCGTGAAAGGCCGCGCACTCACCCATCATCAAAAGTGACACACGCTACCAGTTGATGGGAGGCAGCCATGGGCTTCTTTGACAAGATGTTCGAGAAGAAAGAGTGCGCGATTTGCGGTACCGAGCTGGGTCTTTTGGGAAAGACCAAGATCAACGAAGGCTACCTGTGCAAAGAGTGCGCCGGCAAGCTCTCCCCCTTCTTTAGCGGCTGGCGCTCTAGCACCGCAGACGACATCCGCGAGCAGCTCGCCTACCGCGAGGCCAACGCCGAACGCCTGGCGTCGTTCAACCCCACGCGCACGCTTTCTGCCGGACGCACCAACATCATGCTCGACGAGGACGCGGGCCAGCTGATCATTACCTCGCAGAGCCGCTGGCGCGACGCCAACCCCGACATCATCGAGTTTTCGCAGGTACTCGGCTGCGACATGGACATCGACGAGCATCGGACCGAGGTCTATCGCGAGACCAAGGACGGCGAGCGCAAGAGCTATGATCCGCCGCGCTACGACTTGGATTACGACTTTAACCTGACCATCCACGTCAACACGCCGTACTTTACCGAGATCGGCCTGCGCGTGAACGACTCCACCATCGAGCAGCGCGGATCCGTTGAGTACCGCGAGGCCAAGCGCCAGGCAACCGAAGTCCGCGACGCGCTGGTGCAGCTGCGCCAGGAGACGCGCGATAGCGTCGCGGCCGCCAAGGCTCCCAAGACTGCAGTCACCTGTCCCTTCTGTGGTGCAACCACGATTCCCGATGCCAGTGGGCGCTGCGAATACTGCGGCGGCGCCATCGGCGCATAGTCCCCGGCGCAGAAAGGACCGATCATGGCCTTCGAGAGCGTCAACTATCAGTGCCCTGCGTGTGGCGGCCCCCTTCACTTTGCCAGCGCCGAGCAAAAGCTCGTCTGCGACTACTGCGATTCGCGCTTTGAAGTCGAAGAGGTCGAGGCTCTCTATCGCGAGCGCCAGGGCAAGGCGGATGCCAAAGCCGACGCCGCGGCCACGGCGTCCAAGCCCGCTGTCGACGACGCGGTACAGGAGCTTGCCCAAAACGCCGGCTATATCTGCTCGTCGTGCGGCGCCGAGCTGGTCTCGGACGGCACGGTCGCCGTTACCACCTGCCCATACTGCGGCAACCCCGCCGTGGCACCCGGTCAGCTCTCGGGCGACTTCTCGCCCGACCTGGTGATCCCGTTTAAGCTCGGGCGCGATGACGTTATGGCCGCACTCAAAGAGCACTACAAGGGCAAGATCTTGCTGCCCAAGAACTTTGTCACCGGCAACCACATCGACGAGGTCCAAGGTGTCTACGTGCCGTTTTGGCTCTACGGCGCCCGCGTTGACGGCGAAGTGTACTTTGACGCGACCAACGAGACCGTGACCGAGGAATCCGACCGCACCGTCACGACCACCGACCACTACGATGCCTATCGCAAGGGCAATATCTCGTTTAAGCGCGTGCCCGTCGACGGATCGTCCAAGATGCCCGACGGCCATATGGACGCCATCGAGCCGTTTGATTACGAGGCTCTGCGCCCGTTCTCGGTCGCCTATATGCCCGGCTACATCGCCAACCGTTACGATGAGGATTGCGAGACGTGCAAGGCGCGCGCCGAGCGCCGCATGGAGGAGAGCACGATCTCGGCCCTGCGCGAGACCGTCGTCGACGAATACGACGATGCCACGGTCGAAAGCAAGCAGCTCGACTACACCTGGGAAGACAGCGACTACGCCCTGTTCCCCGTCTGGATGCTTTCCACCTCATGGAACGGCAAGAGCTACCTGTTTGCCATGAACGGCCAGACCGGCCGCATGGTCGGCGAGCTTCCCTGCTCCAAGCCCAAGCTCGCTATTGCCTCGGTGCTGTTCTTTGTGATCGGATTTATCCTCTCCCAGATTCTCTTTATGGGGGAATACGCCTTCGATCCAGATTACCTCACCTTCGATGTCGAGGGCATTCTCATCAACATCATCGCGCCGCTGATCATCGTGATTATCGGAGACGTGCTACTGGTAGGCCAGCTCAAGACGGCCAACGAGGCCACCCACGCCGACGAGTACTGCGGCGAGCTCGACCTGACCGAGAAGCACGACACCTTCAGCCACACCGAGACCACCGTTGTCATGAAAGACGACAAGGACGACTAAGCAATCCAACCAATACCACCCGGCCTTTGACGAGAAAGGAAGATCACCATGGGACTCTTGAAAGCTGGATTGGGAGCTGCCGGCGGCGTCATGGCCGACCAGTGGAAGGAATTTATCTACTGCGAATCGATGCCTGCTGACGTCTTGGCCTGCAAGGGCAGCAAACGTACCGGTGGCCGCAGCTCCAACACACGCGGCGAGGACAACGTCATCTCCAACGGCTCGGTCATCGCCGTCAACGACGGCCAGGGCATGCTCGTGGTGCAAAACGGCAAGATCATCGAAGTCGCGCTGGAGCCCGGTGAGTTCGTCTTCGATACCGGCAGCGAGCCGAGCGTCTTTAGCGGCAACCTGGGCGATTCCATCAAGGAGACCTTCGCCAATATCGGCAGCCGCTTTACCTTTGGCGGCGACGCGGGCAAGGACCAGCGCGTCTACTTCATCAACACCAAGGAGATCATCGGCAACAAGTACGGCACCGCCTCGCCCGTGCCCTTCCGCGTAGTCGATAAGAACATTGGCCTGGACGTCGATATCTCCGTACGCTGCAACGGCGAGTACTCGTATCGCATCACCAACCCGCTGCTGTTCTACACCAATGTCTGCGGCAACGTGACCGACAGCTACACGCGCGACCAGATCGACAGCCAGCTTAAATCCGAGCTGCTCACCGCCTTGCAGCCCGCCTTTGCCAAGATCTCGGAGATGGGCATCCGCTACAGCGCCATCCCCGGCCACACCACCGAGCTCGCCCGCGCGCTCAACGAGGTTCTCTCTGCCGACTGGCGTGACCTGCGCGGCGTCGAGATCGTGAGCTTTGGCGTTAACTCCATCGCCGCCTCGCAAGAAGACGAGCAGATGATCAAGGATCTGCAGAAGGCAGCGGTCATGCGCGACCCCACCATGGCGGCCGCCAACATCGCCAGCGCCCAGAGCGACGCGATGCGTGCCGCGGCGGCCAACCCCAACGGCGCGATGGCAGGCTTTATGGGCATGGGCATGGCAGGTGGCATGGGCGGCATGAACGCCAGCCAGCTGTTCGCCGCCGGCCAGGCGCAGCA
>ERZ791914.477-NODE-477-length-39107-cov-28.044428_pt1 | contig 39107 bp, 37 predicted proteins | sample MGYA00510140_ERZ791914 | MGnify/ENA primary metagenome ERZ791914 (study PRJEB30046, sample SAMN00792079) | human gut metagenome | study: EMG produced TPA metagenomics assembly of the A metagenome-wide association study of gut microbiota in type 2... | reverse complement strand
GGTAAGCAAAGATAGCTAATTTTAAAACTTACCAACCAGATATTTCCGCTGAGCCGTTCTTTTCTGTCTTATTCTTGCTGATGTTTTCTCGGAAAATGCGATTTCCACCTTATATTTGTATCTGAGAACAAATTTATAAAGGTACAGTTATGGAAAATCATATAGAAACCAATTTTAGAGCGATACAGAAGATATTAGATAGTTGCGTAGCGCATGACTATAAAACTAAAGTTGATGCACTATTTTTAAAGCGTGAATATCTGACACAGGCTCAGCTAAAGGATTATTTGCGGCAGGAAATTTTCCGTGTTACCGAAAATATAGTAGCCATTCAGCAAAAATACCGTGTCGTGCGTGACATTGTACAGGATATGGATGTTCCCGATTTTTTGTGGGAAAGCGGTTATTTTGAGGACTTGAACTCTAATGAGAGGAAAAAGTACATCGCTTTTCGCTGTTCTGATTTTGATATGGACGCATATTTGCATGAACCGTCTTGCTATGATGAACGACTTCCCTATTTTTCTATCATCGTTAGCCTTGTGGTACTTTCCAAGTATTTGTACTTTCTGCAAGAACAAGAGAGAAAATACCATATGATCTCGGTTGTCATTCAAGAACAATCTTTGTCAAAAGAGAAAGATGACAGCATAGATGTTTCTCAAACCAAGATTGTGGGCAAAAACAATCCTTTCAAATCTACCTTGAAAGCCCGTGAAATCAAACTTTTGACTGAATGTGTGAACGAAGCGAATGTGTTTACTACTACTGTCAGCACCAAAATACTTACCGATTTTTTCAACTGTAAGTTGGATGGTGTATTGAAAGTTAATAATACCCGTCTGTTGGCTTATCTAATGATGCAACTCAGCTGTTATAACTACATCGTTTATGAGTGGCAGTCAGTTATAGCAAACAACAAGTTGATATTGAAGAAGATAAAAGGAGAACCGCTTACACGTACTGACTTGTCGAGTGCGACAGACCAGGCGAAGAACATCTATCCGAAAGGATATGAAATCATAGACAAATACATCAAACAACTGCAAAAAGGTTGAGCATAGATTGAACGCTCAAACAAAGGTCAATTAGACTTCATTTTCAACCTCTTAACTTTGCCCCCGTTAACACAAAAGACGAGGGTGCGCACCTTCATATTGTTTCACCTAAAATCCCAAACGATATGGAAAAAGACTTGGAGTTAAGAGTTTCCGAACTCGAAAAGATGTTGTTCCTTTCAAAGAACGTGCTTAGCTTCGATGAAGCGAGCAGGTTCTTGAACCTTTCTAAAAGTTACCTGTACAAGCTGACTTCGGGTAACTTGATACCCCATTACAAGCCGCAGGGCAAAATGCTTTATTTTGAAAAAGCTGAGCTGGAAGCATGGTTGCGTCAGAACCCGGTGAAGACGCAGGCGCAGATAGAGCAGGAAGCGCAAAAGTATATCCTTAACCGTCCTCTAAAGAAATAATGGCTATGGAAAACAAGAAGAAAGAGGAAATCGGACAAGGCACAGCCATGACGAAAGAGGATTTTGCAGCCCTCTGGAAAACCATCCGTCTAAAAGTGACGGACACTTATGAAGTACCGCCCGAAATTCTTTGGGTGAACGGCTCTACTATCGGCACGTTGGGCAATTTCAGCGCATCCACAGGCAAAGCCAAGAGCAAAAAGACATTCAACATTTCCGCCATTGTTGCGGCTGCATTGAAGAATGACGAGGTTCTAAAGTATTCGGCATATTTGCCATCGAACAAACGCAAAATTCTCTATGTTGATACCGAGCAGAGCAAGTACCATTGCCATAAGGTCATGGAACGTATTTTGCGCCTTGCCGGACTGCCGACCGATAAGGATGTGGACGATTTTGTTTTCATTGTGTTAAGGGAGCAGACCCCCGACAAACGTAAGCAGATAATTGGCTATATGTTGGAGAATATGCCCGATGTGGGGCTGCTCATTATTGACGGAATCCGTGATTTGATGTACGACATCAACAGTCCGAGCGAATCGACCGACCTAATCAACCTTTTGATGCGCTGGTCAAGTGGGTATAATCTGCATATTCACACCGTACTGCATTTGAACAAGGGGGATGATAACACAAGAGGACATATCGGTACAGAGCTGAACAACAAAGCTGAAACCGTCCTGCAAATAACGAAAAGCACGCAGGACGGTAATATAAGTGAGGTAAAGGCGATGCATATACGTGACCGGGAGTTTGAACCGTTCGCATTTCGCATCAATGACAACGCTTTGCCCGAAGTCATGGACGGTTATGTATTCCAGCAATCCAAGCAGGACAGGAGCTTTCCGCTTACCGAGCTGACGGAACAGCAGCACCGGGAAGCATTGGAGAACGGTTTCGGCAAGCAGGTTGTACAAGGCTATTCCAATGTGATAGCGGCATTAAAACAAGGTTACGCAAGTATCGGCTACGAGCGTGGACGCAATGTCCTTGTGTCGCTTAACAAGTTCCTTGTGAACAAGCGCATGATTGTAAAAGAGGGCAAGGGCTATCGCTACAATCCCGATTTTCATTATTAAAAGTCGGTTTGGTTTAGTCCGGGTGTATATATAAGCGGAACGGACTGTCTGTCTCCCGGTATCAACAGCAGGCAGGTTTAGTATGGTACGGGTATATATATGACGGACTAAGCAGGACTGGCGCACTTTTCAACTATTTTTTAATCCCCAAAAAGAAAATGTTATGAACATCGAAGATGTGAAACAAATACCCATTGCAGACTATCTGCATAGTTTAGGTTATTCGCCCGTCAAGCAGCAGGGTAACGGCTTATGGTATAAATCACCACTGAGAGAGGAACACGAAGCGTCCTTTAAGGTGAATACAGACCGCAACCTTTGGTATGACTTTGGTGCAGGGAAAGGCGGCAACATCATCGCCCTGGCAAAGGAACTTTACTTTTCCGACAGTTTGCCCTACCTTTTAAAGAGGATAGAAGAGCAGACCCCGGATGTTCGCCCAGTCAGTTTTTCTTTTTCCCAGTGTAGGACAGAACCAAGTTTCCAACATTTGGAAGTCCGGGACTTAACTCATCCGGCATTGCTCCGTTATTTGCAGGGACGGGGTATCAATATTGAGCTGGCAAAAAGAGAATGTAAGGAACTTCATTTTACCAATAACGGGAAGCCGTTCTTTGCTATCGGGTTCCCGAACATGGCAGGAGGTTACGAGGTTCGCAATTCCTTTTTCAAAGGCTGCATTGCCCCGAAAGACATTACCCATATACGGCAGCAGGGAGAGCCGAGAGAGAAATGTTTGGTATTTGAGGGCTTTATGGATTATCTTTCTTTCCTCACGCTCCGGATGAAGAACTGTCCGACCATGCCCGACCTTGACAGGCAGGACTATGTTATTCTTAACTCGACTGTCAATGTGCCAAAAGCCATTGATGTGCTATACCCGTATGAACGCATCCACTGTATGCTTGACAATGACGAGACGGGATATAAGGCGACACGGGCTATCGAATTGGAATACCCCTACCATGTGCGTGACTTCTCGCACAATTACAGGGGGTATTCGGACTTGAACGATTACTTGTGCGGCAGGAAGCAGGAACAGAAAAACGCAGCCAGCCAAGTGCAGGAAACGAAGCAGAAAACCGGACAACGTGCCGCTCCAAGACAAAAGAAGGGCAGGGGCATTTAATCCGGCAGGATTGCCAGCGGCTGGCGGTTTCATAGGGAGAGCAAGGTTATGTTTCGGTAGACCGAAACCACCTTGCTTTGCTCACCGCAAAGGAAACCGCTCCCGTTGGTCGCAATTTCTAAGACATCATTTAAAAGTAAAAAGGCATGAAAAAGATACAGGATAAGCCGGGCGGTCGTCCGGCAAAGAAACGGACGGAAAAGCAGAAAAAGGTAGTCAGCACGAAGCTGACCGAGTTGCAGTATTACGCCATCAGGAAGCGAGCCGGGGAAGCCGGGGTGCGCATCAGTGAATATGTCCGGCAAGCAGTTATTTCGGCAGAGGTCATACCCCGGCTGAACAGGCAGGATGCAGATGCTATCCGCAAGCTGGTAGGGGAAGCCAACAACATCAACCAGCTGGCGCATAGGGCAAATGCCGGAGGTTTCGCATTGGTGGCGGTGGAATTGGTGAAACTCAAAGATAGGATTGTTGAAATCATAAACCATTTGTCGGATGATTGGAAAAATAAAAAAAGGAAGCGGTTTTAAGGGTTGTGTGAACTATGTGCTTGGTAAGGAGCAGGCGGTTTTGCTTCATGCGGACGGAGTTCTGACCGAGAGCCGGAGCGATATAATCCGCAGTTTCTGTATGCAGACCGGGATGAATCCTGGCTTAAAGAAGCCAGTCGGACACATTGCGTTAAGCTATTCGGCGGTGGACGCACCCAAACTGACGGATGAGAAGATGATACAGCTTGCGCAGGAGTATATGCATGAAATGAAAATTACCGATACGCAGTATATCATCGTGCGCCATCAAGACCGGGAGCATCCACACGTGCATATCGTGTTCAACCGTATAGACAACAACGGCAAGACTATTTCGGACAGGAACGATATGTACCGTAACGAACAGGTATGCAAGAAGCTGAAAGCCAAACATGGGCTTTATTTCGCCAAGGGGAAAGAGCAGGTGAAACAGCACCGATTGAAAGAGCCGGACAAGTCGAAATACGAGATTTACACGGCTGTGAAAAATGAAATCGGCAAATCCCGCAATTGGCAGCAGTTGCAGCACAGGTTAGCGGAAAAGGGTATCACTATCCAGTTCAAACGAAAGGGGCAGACTGATGAAATACAGGGCATATCCTTTTCCAAAGGAGAATACACGTTCAAGGGTTCGGAGATAGATCGCAGTTTCAGTTTCTCCAAACTGGATAGATATTTCGGAGATGCAGGAATGAATGTTGCCGAAAGCCAACAGCAAACAGCTTTCGCACACATCCGGGAACAAATACCCACGTGGAGCAATGCTGAAAGTTCGTTTATAAGTGGTTCGCTCGGTCTGTTTTCTGCATCACCGTCTCCGGTGGATGAAGAGCCGAACTTGAATTTGAGAAAGAAGAAGAAAAAGAAAAAACAACTTAAATTGTAAAGACATGGAAGACAACTTGATTTTAGAGGGGCTTCTCTCTATGGTTACAGAAATGAAAGAGAAGCTGGAAGCGCAGGTAATGCCAGCCAGCCGGGAGGAAACTCTCGAACGGTTGGGAGCGATTGAACAGGCATTGTCGAGACTGCACAGTAACCCGGCTGTTCCTATGGAGAAGTTGCAGACTATCCAAAGTCAGCTTGATGATGTACGGAACAAGATGCAAGGTCAGCAGCAGCATATCGAGGACACCAAGAGAATATCTTTGGAAATCTATCGTAATTTTAAAATAATAGTTGACACCTTGAATTCCTACAAGACGGATAAAGAGGAAGTTGCCCCCTTGCCGTTCTATCAACGGATTTATAACAAGGTTACTTCTTGGATTCGTCCGGGATTGTTTATTTTTTCGGCAGTGCTGGTTCTTTGTTCTGCTTCCATATGGTTGAATATCCGTTTGGCTACACGGATGCAGCAGTTACAGGATAACGATATGAAATACCGCTTTTTGCTGATGCAGGGTTGGGCAAACGGAGAAGTCCTTGATATACTGGAAACCAAATTCAACTGGCAGAGGGATAATGATTTCATTCAAATTCTGACCGATTCTGTGATAGATTTTGAATATCGCAGCAAGAAACAGGCGGAAGCATTGGAACGTGCAAGGCTGTTGAACGAGCAAGCCGAACAGCTAAAGAAAGAAGCTGATAAGTTGGGTAAGCCATAATTAGAATAAAGTTGGAGCGATGAATAAACAGTGTTTATCGCTCCAACTTTTCAATTTTAACAACATAGAATTTGATATATAGATATTGTTGTTTTGCTATATTAAGGCATACCGAGTGACGTTAATAAGTGAGTTTAATTCAGTTTAAGGCTTCATTACTTTTATAAGTTTTTTCCTTTCTTCGTTTTAATTGGCTATATTTCCATTTCATCTGTATTATTCCCCGTTTCACATTGTTTTCTCTTGTGTTTGTGTCTTTCATTGTATAATTTTACATAAAAAATATGATGAAATATGTTAGAAAATTTATAGTTTTATTATTGCTGAGTCTTATAATGGTATATCTGTCAGGTTGCGGAACTCTGACATATAATCCCAGCAGCAAAACTGAAAAGGTAAAAATGACATTTGGTGGTTGATTGTTTATTCCGTTATTATGAAAGTCCAATATGCTATAGTTTTATTGCTCAGCTTGTTTACAGTCAGGCTTCATGCTCAGCATGGAATTGAACGTGATACTGTCAGATTGAGAAAAGACAGTCTTGTGTCAATTCCGCACAAGGAGAGCATATCCTATGGAAAGGCTGTCAATACGCTTAACCCCAAGGAATATGAAGTTCATAAACCTTCAGGCAAAGTTTCTGGCATGAATGTGGATTTCAAGCTATATAGACCGTTTTATGTCCCTCTGTATTATACCAACCCTTCCCCGATGTTCTACGGGGATTACAGCACGGCAGGCAGAATACTGCCAAGCTTATATGGTACTGGTTCTCAAAGTACATTGCCCGGTTTAGGCAGGATAAATCGGATTTCATTCATGTATGGTTGGTCAAATGATTATTTCGATGTGCAGGCAGGTGTAAGCGCGACAAAATACTCGTTGCCATATAGCGTGGGACAGTCTTTTGGAGCATTCGGTACGTTGCTTTACCATCCCAGAGAAAGATTTCATATAAAACTCTTTGGTTCGTATAGCCCCGACAGCAGATATGGTTTTAACGGGACGTCTTACGGGACTACTGTTGGATATGATGTAACAGACCGTTTCGGTGTGGAGGTCGGAGTACAGAGATATTATGAGCCGCAGAGGGGATGGCAAACCGCTCCAATAGCCATACCATATTACAAGTTCAACAAACTCAAGTTCGGTATAGATATGGGAGGTCTGTTATATGAGGGCATACGGAATGCCGTCAATAAATAAGATATAAACCGTTTGAATATCTTATTTGGTCGATTTCTATTGTGAGGTTTCTCCACTTGTCTGTTTCAATGATTTATATTTTCGTTTCGCTGGAATTGTTTTCCGCTTCACTTTGTTTTTTCTTGTGCTTTTGTTTTCTCATAGATACATTTGCATGAAATATTTAATAATTAAATAATTATGAGGAAAACAAATTTAAGTTTTAGCGGTATGGCTATGTTGCTGTTGGCGACATTAGGATTTTATTCTTGTAGTAATGAAGAAGAGTTGGGGCATTGGGAGTTGATGATACTCCCAAAGTGGAAGTTTCAAGAATGAGTGTCTGGGGAATTTCTTCACGGAGTGCGCACAACGATGCTCCTGTACTCCGATTTAAGGATGAACAGGCTTATAATCAGACTGTTTTAGATCTTAAATCTATGACGGATGAAGAAAAAAGTGCCTATTTCAAGGATTTGGGATTTGATGGGGCTTTTGTGTTGCTTCATTCTGCTGATGAGGAAGCTGACAGGATATTGGATAATGATGATGAAAATGTAATCCGAGAACAAGTCAAGGGCTTTAAGGAGAAATATTCGACTTCTATGTCATTTAACCCTGACGACCCTTATGATATTACACCTTATCTGAACTTTACTGATGCGGATTTGGCTCTTGTAGGTAATGCAGACGGATATGTCGTTATCGGCGACCGCTTGCAAAAAGCAAAAAAAGACTATCCTACCTTTGATAACAGAGAAGTTGTTTCAACTTTGGCGAATCCAGGTCCTATAGAACCTGGTTGGAAAGAGTTTAAAAATGCTTCTCTTACGATAAAAAAAGGTAAGTACAAAAGTACTATGACCATTGGTCGTATTGTAAATGGGAACTCATTTGCCGTAAACTTTACAACAAAAAAGAAAGTGATGTTTTGGCATAAGAGTGTGAATACCAACTATACGATTGGTAGTTTGGCTTTCCATAGCTCCAAGTTCAATTATTCAAACAGAGTGACCTGTCCCCGTTCTGCTGTCTGTATCTTGAATCTTCCCATTGAAACCGTAGGTATGACATTTGATGCCGATGTAAAGGATTTCCAGAGCGGAAAGTGTGGAAATGTAAAGGGAAACCAGAGTTTTAAAGGAGTCAGAGTTGTGTGATTAATCATTTAATATTATTTTTTTATGAAAAAAAAGTTTTTTATGTGTGTTTTGTTGCTTTCAGCTACAATGGTAAAGGCACAGGAGTTAAGATGGGGGATAACCGGAGGCGTAAACCTCAGTTCACCTACAAACTATAATTTGCAGGTAGGCTATAATGTAGGTGTCAAGGGAGAATACCTGTTCAAAGAGGATAAGGGCTTTTATCTTGACTGGGGTATTTCCCTATCAAAAAAAGGATGGAAAAGCGAGTGGTATTATGACCAGCAGGAAAAGACTTCTACACAGTGGAAGACCAATGCGCATTACCTGAACATACCAATTCATGTGGGATACAAGATTCCGGCAGGTGAGAAGTTCTCTTTCTTCGCCAGTGTCGGCCCTTATTTCGGGGTAGGTTTGTTCGGTAAATACAAGGCTGTTTCCGACAAGTCGGAAACCACGCTTGCAAAGAATGTATTTAACGATTACATGAACCGTTTCGACTGGGGATTAGGCGCAAGGCTCGGAGTAGAGTGCATGAAGCATTTCCAAGTGTCGGTCGGATATGACTGGGGGTTGAAGAAAATCAGACATGATAAGTTGAATGACAGCAAGAATCGTAACTTCAATGCTTCGGTTACTTACCTATTCTAAAAAGAAAGAGGCGGTCATTTTAAAGCCGCCTCTTTCTTTTTATATTATCTGTTAATCCATTCTTTCAACAAAGGTGCTTTTTCCCGACTTACTACAATTTGTATCTTCGGATATCCGTATAGATGAATCGTAAGTTTTGAGTTGAAGTAGTTTTCGATATGCTGGATGCTTTCGACACGGATAATATACTGGCGATTGGCACGAAAGAACTCTTTGGGGTTCAGTTGTTTTTCGAGTTCATCCATTGTCAATGAAACAGCTTCTGAAGTTCCATCATTCAAATATAGGCGTGCAACCATATTTTCGGTAAAAATATGGTTGATGTCTTTTGTCCATATAATTTTGAAACCATCTTTGTAAGGCAGAAGAAAACGCTCTCGGTATTGGGCTGTATTCTCTTTAATAATTTCAAGGATTTTCTGTAGCCCATTATCTGTATTAAATGCATTATTATATGAATTAACCTTATTGATAGCGGTTTCCAGTTCTTCTTGTACAATAGGTTTAAGCAGATAGTCTATACTGTTGTATTTGAAAGCTTTGATGGCATATTCATCATATGCGGTTGTGAAGATAATAGGAGATGCAGTATTTGCTTGATTTAAAGCATCAAAACTAAGTCCGTCTGACAGGCATATATCAGCCAGAATAAGGTCGGGCTGTTTATCCCCTTGTAAATAGGCTATAGCTTCTGTTACACTTGTTATAGGTGTTTCTACCACGTATTTGGGTGAAATGGATTGCAACATTCTCTTTAATCGGTTGTAATTCCTCAATTCGTCTTCTAAAATCAGAATGTTCATTTTTGTATTATTGGTAGTTTTACAATGAATTTTTCTTGAGTCTTTTGGATGATAGGAAGAGTATCTCCAAATATGGAATATCTGTCTGCTATGCTTTTCAGTCCCAATTTAGTAGAACTCAATTTGGAAGATATGGGCATAAGTTTGTTCTCTATTACAATATAGTTCTCTGCCAAATAAACAGATATTGTCAAAGGGCAAGATGGAGAAAGATTGTTATGTTTTATGGCATTTTCAGCCAGTATTTGAAGAGAAGCTGTAGGTATATATCCTGTGATATCTTGTAATGTTGGAGAAACATTCAAGATGATAGATTCTTTATAACGAATACCCATAAGGTACATATAAGAGTGAAAGAGGTGTAATTCTTCTTTGATGCTTGTCAGATTATTATTCATGTTTTGGAGTATATGGCGATATATCTTTGACAGGTGTTCAAGGAATTTTTCTGCTACATTTGGAGATTCTATAATTAGTTCAGATAATGTGCTGAAGCTGTTGAACATGAAATGTGGGTCTATTTGCTGTTTTAGTATGTTCAATTTTGCATCTGTTTTGATTTGTTTTTCTTTCAGCAGCTTTATTTCGAGTCCATTTTTTATCTTTTCGATTTTTTTGTATTCATCAAAATAAACGTTTGTGATGTATATGCCTGATATAAAAGTTACTAATATTCCGAAAATATAAAGATTTTGGTAGAAATAAGGAATTTCATCATAGTCAATATATATGAGAAAATATGATATAAGATAAGCTGTAACATTGTTTGCAATGAATAAAAGGATAGAGCAAAAAATTATTTTGTAGTAAGTATCACTAATATTGTGGAGTAACTTAAAAATAAGATATCCAAAATAAATAGACGCTTCAATAAAAATGAAAGACAAAATTAGACCAAATATCAAAAAACATACCGATTCTTTGATAGGATGTTCGTCCTTTATAATATACAACCAATATGATTTGTCTATCAAGAACGTAATCATATAGTAAAGGATAGATACAATTGGTATCAGTATAATATGCTTTTTAAATTTGTTGAACTGAATTTCCATAAAACATCACTTGATTTTGATGTAAAGGTACAAATACTTTTATAGATGAAAAAATAATAGAACTTATATAGAACAAGGAATAATAGAGTTGAAACTTAGATTGTTATTTTTTATTCGATGTGTTGTCTAATGTATATTTATGGTTGCTAAAGTTTGGTTTGTTCTTTTGTCTATATATCCAAAACGGACTAAACCTGTTTCTATTGTAGGCAGATTATATATGTGCTGGCGAAAAGAAAAAGAGTATTTTTTCTTTCGCCAGTATTGGTATTTTTGCTTCTAATAGCTGTTAGAAGCAATGAACGCTTTTATTTCTTCCTCGCTTGGAAGTTCTATCATGTACTTTTGCACGAAGATATTCGGGTCTAATCCGGCAGTGGCATACTTAACCAATGTATCTCCCTTTTCTGTGCAAAGCAGAATACCGATAGGCGGATTATCATCCGGCTGCATCACTTCCGCCTTGAAATAGTTCAGATACATATTCAGTTGCGAAGCATACTCATGGCGGAACTTGTCTATCTTCAATTCCACAATAACATGGCACTTCAAGATGCGGTGATAGAACACAAGGTCGGCAAAGAAATAGTCCTCATCAATCAAGATACGCTTTTGCCGAGCTTCAAAACAGAATCCATGCCCCATTTCCAGCAGGAAGTGTTGTAGGTTGTCAAGAATGGATTGCTCCAAGTCGTTTTCTGTTACTAAGGCTCGTTCATTCAATCCTAAGAACTCTAAAGTAACAGGGGTGTTGATAACATCTTTAGGTTGTAATAGGGTTGCTTGTTGCTGGACTAAAGCGGAGAGGGCTTCTTTGTTTTTGGAGAGTCCGCTACGCTCGTAATATAAAGATGCTATTTGTCGTTCCAACTCCTTTACAGACCAGCAGCCACGAATCGTTTCCATTTCATAGAAAGCACGTTTTACTGGGTTCTCAATTCCCGATATAGTATTTAAATGGGTGGAAGATAATCTATTGAATAATCTATCAGCCGGAATCATCCATGTTTCGGTTGGTGGATGTTCTGCTGATAGTTTCCAAACGCCATTTTCAGATTCGGCGGTCGCCAACCGCCGAATTGGTTCGGTGAATTCGGCGGTCAATGACTGCCGAATTTGAATTTGCGATGTAATATACTGTGCAATAGGTTCTTTCAATTGTGGATAAACAAGGTACAGCCGCCTAAATTCACGGAATCTACGTTCATTCAGACCTTTTGTTTTCAGCCGTTGTTCCAGCTTTTTCAACAGTTGTTCACCGTATGCGGCACGGTCTTCTCCGTTCTGCTCAAACTCTACGATATAGCACCCCATAAGCCAGTTACGGGAAGTAAGTGCAAGGTTTACAGCGTGTGCGGCTTGTGCCTGCAACGTGTTCTGTATCGTACAGATATGTTTTACTAATGCTTCAAAGTCCATAGTTACAAAGATAAGTCTTTTGTGGTTAAAACTTTAGTTCGGGTAGGCTGTTTATTGCTTCCTCTTTCAATTTATCCACGGCACGGGTGTATTTCTCGGTATGCTTCAATCCGCTATGTCCTAAAAGACTGGCTACCGTCTTGATATTTGCCCCATTGTTCAGAATGTTCACGGCAAACGAATGTCTTGCACAATGCCAGCTTATGTGCTTGTCTATTCCGGCTCTCTTTACCCAACGCTTGACCGATTTGCAGCAGCTTTCGTATGTAGGCAAATCGAATATCAAGCAGTTTTTATCTGCTGGAGCTTCACCAATGATAGACAATAGACCGTCGTTTAAAGGAATAACCACACCACTGCTGGCAGAATGTCCCTTTGTTTTACTTTGTTCAAACTTCAATAACCGATTTGCGTAATCCACATTCCTATAGGTAAGGTCTTTTACATCGCAGAAGCGCAGACCGCAATACAGACAGAAGATAAACGCTCGTCTGATTGTGGGGTTTTCGTTGTCATAATGACAAGCCATTATTTTGTATTTCTTCGGGCGAAAGCACATCTTTCCGAAGCATCTGGCTATCTACTTTGCAGGTGACATCTTTGCAAGGGTCTTTCAGCATTACATCATGCTCTATCGCATAGCGAATAACTTTCTTGAAACGCTGGTAAATGCTTTTAGCACCTTCGCCAACGCTTCGGGATTGCAGATAAGCTACAAACTGTTCCATCATTTCTTTGGTGATGAGTTCCGGTTTAATACTACATTCATTCATGGGGTACCTCTCTTTCAAGAAGTCTTTGAAACGGCTAAGCGCAATTTGCACCATGCGAATATCTTTCTTGGTATAGCTATTGATATAGGCTTGAAAGTAGTCCAAGAAATTAACAGCCCTGTCTTTCTTTAAGCGGTAACCCAACATGCTTTCTTTAAACTCCTGTTCACGCTCTGCACGTATGCGCATGGCGAGTTCCAAAGTTTCCTTGTTCTGTTGCCGTTCCGCAGGGGTACGGGGTTTGTCTATCAGATACAGGCTAAGGTTTTCTTTTCGCCTGTTATGCTTTACTGCAAACTTGGGCTTGCCTTGCATTTTCCCACTATCGTAATACACCTGATTACCGTTTTCATCCAATACGGGCTTTTCCTCTCTACCTAAATAATACTCTAAGTAAAGGCTTATTCTACCGTCCGAGAGCTTATTTTGCTCCAACTTGGGGTTCTCTTTCGTTTTATTTTCTAACTTTGCCATTGTTTAGAGGTTTTATCCCGATTTAGGTACCGTAACCGGGTAATTACACTAAATAGTTGATTTTCTTTTGTTTTCCGATATTGCAAAGGTACAAAAGAAAATGAGATTTCAAAGTGTACTAAAAGTGTACTGAATAACAGAAAACGGGCAAAATAGGGCAAAAATGGAGAAAATGGGAAATATGTAAATAATTGATAATAAGGAAAATAAATTCTTTTGTTTTCCTATGATTTCTGTGGCTTGTACCGGGTCTGGGTACTAAGATAAAAGCTAAGTATTGAGAAATCAGTTACTTAGTTTTTTCTTTTTATGGAATTTTCCCCACATTTTCCCCATACGTGCAAAAAATATAGCAGTAAATCATTATTTCCTTTGGTTGAACGTAGTAAATAAGTTACCTTTGAGAAGAAATAAAGCCTATTAAATAAGTGGTATGGAACAAGGTGTTTGGCAAGAGATAGAACAGTTGTACCAGAAGTTTCAAAAACTTGGTATCAGTGAATCGGTGGACTATGATAAGTACTACCTTTATTCTCTTATTACCCATTCCACAGCCATAGAAGGCTCTACGTTGACCGAACTTGACACGCAGCTTCTCTTTGACGAGGGAGTGACAGCGAAAGGAAAACCGCTTGTACATCATCTGATGAATGAAGACTTAAAGCAAGCGTACGAATTTGCTAAAGCTGAATCCGACCGTCTTGTACCGATAACTCCTGCTTTTCTGAAAAGGTTGAATGCTATGCTGATGCGTACTACTGGCTGCATTCATAGTGTGATGGGTGGTTCTTTTGATTCTTCCAAAGGAGAGTTTCGCCTGTGTGGGGTTACGGCTGGCATTGGTGGACATTCTTATATGAACTATCTGAAGATTCCTGCTAAGGTGGATGAGCTTTGCACCATTTTGCAAGAGAAGCAAAAGAGCGTGGGAACATTTCGGGAACAATATGAATTGAGCTTCAATGCCCACCTTAATTTAGTAACCATACATCCATGGGTGGATGGTAACGGCAGAACGGCTCGGCTGCTAATGAATTACCTCCAATTTTGCTATCACCTTTTCCCGACTAAAATATTCAAAGAGGATAGGGAAGAATATATCCTTTCCCTGCGTCAGTGTCAGAATGAAGAAACCAACCTGCCTTTCCTGGACTTTATGTCAGGACAGTTGAAGAAATCGCTTTCTTTGGAGATTGAAAGTTTTAAAGCTTCGCAGAAGAAACAGTTCAGTTTTATGTTTTAGAGGTATGGAAGCCCGTCTCTCTGCAACAAATATTGAAAATTAATGATTTATAGAAATGATTCCCAATTTTATACTCCAAAATGTAAGATTGGGTATTTCATAGTAGTTATTTGATTTGTTTGTTCGATTTGCTTTTGTTTTTTTTTATAATTTGTATCCTTTTATTACTTTTGCCTCAAATTTATTATTTGAAAGAAGGCATTTATGAAACGCCGTTTCCTGTTGTTTAGGGGGCTGTGTAGAAGTTTGAGCGACAGGATAAGCGGAAAGTACAGACTTCTATGCCTTTTGATGTATTAATTTTATTGAATCCGGGAAGTCTATAAGAAGATTTGCGACTTATGAAAATGTTTAGAATGCTTGCTGCTTCCATGCTGAGTGCAGCGTTGTGTCTGGGATTTACTGCTTGTAGTGACGATGACGAAAATGAAAATGGTGAGGGTGGCGGAAGCACTGTCACTGTGGTCAAGCCGTCGGAGGTATTCAAGGGGGGACTACCGAAGTCGGCTGCCGGGATGTCTATCTCCCAAAACAAAGAAGGACTGGTGACAAGTATCATAGGTGAGGATGGGGAAAAAGCCGTCTTCGAGTATTTCTTTGCCGAAACGAAGGCAGATGCGACGAAAGACCGCGCAAAAATCACCGTGACAGATGACGAGGGCGATGTTACCGAACTGAACTTGCAGCTCAACAGCAATGGCTATGTGGAATATTGCAACTCCATAGACCACGCCGGCACTTCCGATGCCAGTGAGTTCACTTGGGAGATGAAGTACGATGCCGACGGTCATCTCATAGAAATGAGACGTTCTGAAGGTGGCGGTGAGTTGACGAAAATCACTTATAAAGATGGTGACGCTGTGAAGACTTCCACAAGCTATATGGGTGGTGGAGATATGAATGGCGACGGAGTTCTTGACGGCAATGACGAGTGGGAGGACGGTGCTATCATAGACTATACGACGGGCGAGATTGCAACTCCCATTGACAACAAGGGTTGCCTGATGATGTTCGACGAACTGCTGGATGTGGATATGGATGAGATGATATATGCCTACTACGGAGGTATGCTTGGCAAGGCTACCAAGCATCTGCCGCTTGCGATGCGTGATGCTGATGATACTTCTGTTGAATTATCGAATTATAAGTGGACACTGAATTCCGACGGTTATCCTACGCAACTGCTTATAAAAGACGAGGGGGATGAGGAGAAGTACACATTTACTTGGTGACTTATCGGAAAATGACAAATAGCGAGAAGGCTTGCATCGGTCAGGTGCAAGCCTTCTCGCTATTTGTCAATGATTAAGTTTAGTTCATTTCTCTTGTATATCTAAAATGAACTAAACCTTTGTTTTTATTGAAAGTTGTTAGCCTGTCTCCTTTGAAAGAAATCTCGTGATTTCTTTCAAAGGAGACAGCAACTGGATTTTATACCTTTGCACAAAAATATTCGGGTCTAGTCCTGTTTCATAATGTTACCATCTTACCGGTTCGTTTAATATATTTCCGTCTGTTGTATCTTCTTGTGCGAATGTTGCAGCCTTATATTGAATGCAAAGCATAATAAGGGGAATTATGCCGTTGTTCCGGACAGACCTTTTACCTTTAGGGGCTACACGTACCACACTTCCTTCCGAAACAGGGAATACTTGGCCGTCTACTTGAAATTCTCCGTTTCCACTAAGGAAGAAATAAAGTTCTTCATGCGTTTGGTGAGTATGAAGAAAGCCGGTTTCTGTTCCCGGTTGGAATAACTGGAATGAAAATTCGCTTCCTGTGGCTTGAAGTGCAGCCCCGCCAAACACTTTTCCCGGAATTTTTATTTCAGGAGCAAGTTCCAACAGGTAATCTCCTAATTCATTTAACTTGCCTAAGTTGATAGCGGTGAAGTTTGTCGCTGATGCTGTTTTTTCAATCTGTTTCATAGCTTTTAATTTTGATGTTTATACTTCTATTGATTACGTATCGCAAATTAACTAACTTTGCATTGGATAATTGCTTTCTTTTTGATACTGCAAATATATGAATCAATTGTTTGCAATACAAGAAGTTACAAATATGTATCAAAGTTACCCGGAGGTTACTTATGCAGAAAAACAATAGATTGTCATGACGAAAAAAGAAGAAAAAAAATCTATCATTGAGATTTGCCCTATTCGGAATGTCGTTGCACGTTTTGGTAATAAGTGGGCATTGTTAGTTGTTTTCATTCTGAATGAGAATGGTTCAACCCGTTTCAACCAATTAGCGAGGCAAATTCCTGATATATCAACTAAAGTATTGTCTAATACGCTACAGATATTGGAAGCTGACGGACTGGTAAAACGAACCGTTTTTCCGGAAGTTCCGATAAGAGTGGAGTATGAGTTGACAGCAACAGGCAAAAGCCTTGTCCCTATCATTATATCGTTAACTGAATGGGCGCAAAATAATATGCAATCAATAATGGAGCACAGAAAAAAGTTCGAGAGCTTGCCCTAGAATGAATATATAGAATAGCATTGTTATTAAGAATCGGAACGGCAAAGGGTTATTTCATGGTAACACCGGCAGCTCTGTTCCGTACGGAAAGACTCTTTATAATATTCGGCTACTCTATTATCGGTATATCAATATTCTCGTTTTTCTCGTTCCAGTCATCGACGGTAAAGTCACCGGAGGATTCTTCAGAGAAAATATCACCCAGACTTAACGTTAATGTCAGTTTGGCATTGGCATCAAGCGGGCTGCTCAATGCTTGTCTGAAGCTTTTCACATTACCGTTTTTAAGAATGATTGCCAGTTGGAATTCCGGTTTTCCGGCGGACGGGAACAGCATAACGGTGCTGTTGCTCATCTGAGTACCATCGTTTGAACGAATCAGAGGGAACGCGATTGTACGTGGTGTACCTTGCGGTTTTCCCGTATAATAATTGAGTTCGCTGTAAATGTTGGTGATGCGTACGGCCACACTGTCTATACTGGAACTTAGTACGGCATTGTCTTTGTCTTTCAGGACAACCTTTATTCCGGCTACCACTCGTTTTAAAGAGCCTCTGAGACTTTCGCTTCCGATGTTTACCGGCTGTGTGGCGTACACCAGGTCGAATACGGGATAGTAAATGGTATCGGCTGACATTCTGAACAAGCCGAGAGACTGTTTGGACATATCGGCTCCTATGCTGTGAGCCGCCTCTTTTATGGCAGGGTGGGCATAAATGGGAGTCTGGTATTGGGGTGTTCCCCAATAAATCATATTGTAAGTGCCTATCGGCAGAGAAATCTCCCTATTGATGGAATTGTCATGGAAACTTCCGTCCTTTACCCGGTAATAGCCGTAGAAAGGAGACAGTTTTCCTTTTACATAATTTCCATAGTATATGGAGCTGTTTGCATCGCATGGCATAATTGTAAGAATGCCGGTAAACGGGCTTTGGCGGCCGTCGGTGTTGCTGATGCTCACAGCCATTGAGGGACTGACAAGATGCTGATTATCCGTATCGTTGTTCCGGTCATCGTCCGAACAGCTTGCTATGAGAGCTGCAAGGCCCATTAACAGTATCGATTTTTTCATTATCCGTTGGGTTTTGGGTTATTTCCATAGAGAACATTCTGCAGTGGGAATGGTTCCCGGATACGGTACATTTCGGGAAAATTATTCGTCCGGCGGGGGAACAGTTATCAAAGGAAAGCTGTGCGGTTAGCTTCCGTTTCAGGTTTTTCCGTATTTTTGCAACACAATAAAGAATTAACTTGTGATGAACCGTATGTTACTTGGGCTAAAGCGCCCTTTTATCTGGCTGTACCGATTCCGCCACCGCTGCGGTTACGGGGTGCACTCGCCTTTTGCCTTCAACCTGATAACGCACGTTATCTATGAAACTACTCCTTATTATAAGTATAAGGAGCTGGCTTCCGAGCAGAAGAGGCTTATGCCGCAGAAAGACCGGGCATGGGGGTACGAGTCCTTAAAGGTGAAACGGCTTCTGTTCCGGCTGGTAAATTATGCACAGCCGGCTACGATTGTGGATGCAGGCATGCAGGCTGCCTCTTCCTTATATCTGAAAGCTGCGAAGGAAGGGGCGGACTACACTGCTGCCGCCGACCTGTCCGAACTGTTTCTGGAGAGTGGCGCGTCTGTCGACTTTTTATACCTGCACGATTACCGCCGTCCGGAGTTTGTGGAAGAGGTGTTCCGTATCTGTGCCGACCGCACTGCGCAAACGTCCGTCTTTGTAATCGAAGGTATCCGTTATACTTCCCGGATGCGTGCCGTTTGGAGGCGTATCAGCCGGCACGAAAAGGCAGGCATCACTTTCGACCTTTACGATCTCGGTATTATTTTCTTTGATAAAACCAGGATAAAACAAGACTATATTGTCAACTTTTGATTACCTTTAGGCGTTTCAAAGGAAAAAAGACCATTATGAAGAAAAGCCTTGTATACACAAAGACCGGAGATAAAGGAACCACTTCCCTTGTAGGAGGCACGCGTGTTCCTAAAACCCACATCCGCCTCGAAGCCTACGGTACGGTGGACGAACTGAATTCCAATCTGGGGTTTCTGATAACTTTCCTTTCCGACGAGCCCGACAGGCAGTTCCTGCAGCAAGTCCAGGACAGATTGTTTGCAATAGGTTCTTACCTTGCTACGGATCGTGAAAAGACACGGCTGAAGGAGGCGAGTATCATCACCCCGGAACAGGTGGAGGCGATAGAGCGCGAGATAGACCGGCTGGACGACAAGCTTCCCCCTCTCTCTGCTTTTATTCTTCCGGGCGGGAGTCGCGGAGCCTCCGTTTGTCATATCTGCCGTACCGTTTGCCGCCGTACCGAACGTCGCATTCTTGCTTTGGCGGAACAGACGGACATCTCTTCCGAGCTGTTGGCCTATGTAAACCGTCTATCTGACTATTTGTTCGTTCTTTCGCGTAAAATGAACCAAGACGAGAAAAAAGAAGAAATATTTTGGAATAATAGTTGCAAGTGAAATATTTTGTTATACTTTTGCCGAAAAATAAAGAAAGGAATTACTACTCACAATTTTAATACTTAGAAACTATGTATTGGACATTGGAATTGGCATCTAAACTGGAAGATGCCCCTTGGCCGGCAACTAAGGACGAATTGATTGATTATGCCATGCGTTCGGGTGCTCCGCTTGAGGTTATTGAGAACCTGCAGGAAATGGAAGATGAAGGCGAGATTTATGAAAGTATTGAAGATATTTGGCCTGATTATCCCAGCAAAGAAGATTTCTTCTTCAACGAAGAGGAGTATTGATGCGCTTTGATTGAATTTCATCCGTCGGCTTACGGATATACAAATTATAGAAAGAGGTAGTACGAAGGCCTTTACTATGGCCGGAATACTATCTTTTTTTCTTTTTAATCCCCCATTATATTAATGATGACACAAACAGGAGAGGCACATCGCTTGCCCGTATTGAAAGAACGCCACTTGCCCGGGGAGTGCCGGCAAAGTGTAACGGAACTGCTGAAAGAGACCTATGGTTACGACGGGTTCCGCAATCTCGAGATTTACGATGATTTGTTTAAAAACAGGGATACTCTCTGTATCTCTCAGGGACAACTGGTTGAAAATGTAATCCGGGAAGCGGAAAAGGCGTACAAAGGCGGCGAACAGCCCGACAATATTCTGCTGACTGCTCCGACCGGTGCGGGAAAGTCTCTCTTGTTCCAGCTTCCCGCCATCTATCTGGGAAAAGAATATAACCTGCTGACTATCGTTGTCTCTCCTTTGAAAGCGCTGATAGTGGACCAGGTGGAAGGCTTGCAGGACGTAGGGTATGAACGTGTGGCATATGCGTCTTCCGACCTTTCGCCGGAGCAGAAGATGGAAGTGTACCGGGCGGTGCGTGAGGGGGAAATCGACTTGTTCTATCTTTCACCGGAGCTGTTGCTCTCCTACGACATCAGACATTTTATCGGCAACCGCCGCATCGGTATGGTTGTTGTCGATGAGGCGCATACGGTAACCACCTGGGGCAAAGAGTTCCGCGTGGACTATTGGTTTCTGGGGCGTTATTTGGGCGCATTGAAGCAGAACCTCGGTTATTCGTTCCCTCTGTTTGCCCTTACCGCCACTGCCGTGTGGAACCCTAAAGGCGGCAACGATATGGTATTCGATACCATCCGCTCCCTGCAAATGGAACCCTGCATACTTTATGTAGGTACGGTCAGACGCAAGAACATCGGTTTTGACATCCGCCGGCTCACATTGGAAGAGGGGGAGACTTATGACAAAGGCAAGCAACGCGTCATATCCGGGCGTGTGGAGGAGTTTCTCGACGGGCATAAGGCGCTGCTTTACTATCCTTTTGCCGGTGGCATAGATATGCGTATCAAGACCTGGGTGGCTCCTGCCGACTGGCGTTTGGTGGCCTCCTACTACGGCAAGAAGGACAAGGCGCAGAAGGCTGCCATCGTCAGGGACTTTAAAGAGGGCACGAAGCGGATGATTGTTGCTACAAAAGCTTTCGGCATGGGAGTGGACATCAGCGACATCGACCGTGTTTACCACGTGGCGCCTTCCAGCACGTTTGTCGATTACATTCAGGAAATAGGCCGTGCCGCCCGTGATGCGGACGTGCAGGGTATTGCCGCCACCGATTATCACGAACGCGACTTTTATTACATGAAGCGTCTGCACCAGACCGGCAACATCGGGCAGGACCAGTTGGAACTTATCCTGAAGAAACTCATGGAGGTATATCGGATGAAAGGGAAGAAGGAAGAGATACTTGTTTCCCTGTCCGATTTTGAGTTCGTGGTGAAGCTGCCGCGTACCAAGAATAAGCTGGAGTACGAGGCCGAGTTGGGGCAGCTTATCAAAACGGCCCTGCTGTGGCTGGAGGATGATTTGGAGCAACGCTACGGCACACGTCTGCTGGAGGTAAGTCCGCAAAATCTGTTGACGGAGGGTTACATCCAGGACAAGACGGGCGATGCCTTTGCACGCGAATTTCAGGCCTATCTTACCAGGGTGGACGGTGAAGAGGGAGTCTACCGTGCCCGTTTGGACACTCTTTGGGAAGAGCGTTTTCCGGAGTTGGGATACAGGGAGTTCAAGCAGAAACTGAACAGCGGCATGTTGTGGGAAGGTTCACGTGCTGTTTCGGTGGGCAAGCACGAAGTGTTGCTGAAAGAGGATGCAACGGTTATCCGCCAGCGCATGGATGCTTTGTTCAAGAGCCTGGTATTGATGCTGAAAACAGCTTTGCTGAAGTCGAAAGGCCGTTTCGACGAGGAGGAGTTGCGTGCGGTGTTTGCCGAGCACGGCATGGATGTGCCGTCGGCCAAACGTTTCATCGGTTCGTTGCTGGAAAGCCGCACCGAGGAGGGGCGCAGCGTAAGTTACATCAGCAGCGTCAAGAAGAAAGACTCGAACGAACTCTCGTTTACCGTCACCAAAGGTTTCGACCTGCTTCTGTCCCGTTATCAGAAGCTGTTCGCCCAGCGTATCGCAGGCAACAGGGGCGACCGCTTGCAGTTCTATTGCACTCCGTTCTCCGATTTGAATATGTTGCTCAACCTTCTTTCCATGCTCGACTGCCTGTCGTTCAGCGTTGAGGGAGGCGGTACGCCTTGCGTGCATGTACGGTTCGATAACCCGGAACTTCTGCAACAGTTGGCGGATTCCGACGAATATCATAATCTTATACTGGACACGAACGAACGTATCTTCGAGGAGCAGATTGAGCTGTTCTCCTTTTTCTTCGGTACGGATACTCTGACCGACAGCCAGCGTTGGGATTTCGTGGAAGAGTATTTCACCGGAACAACCGTGGAGGAGCTGAAGAAGAAGTATGGCGGCAGCCGGCCCGTATGAGTTTGGTGCGTGTGCCGTCGCTACAGCTTCTGAAAGGCCAGCCGTTCGTCTCCATTCTGCAGGTATATGATGCCGCAATATTGGAAGCCGTGTTTTTTGAGGATATGTTGCAGGATATGGTTGTCGCGGTGCGTGTCTGCCCGTAGGTTGGGAATCTGGCGGTAGCACCATTGCAGGCAGGCGGATGCCACTCCTTTGCTTTGTTCTGTGCTTGCCAGGCGGTGGATGACGCCGTAGGGACGCGTGTCGTCACTCCATGCTCCTTCGTAAATTCGGGCGTAAGTAGGGTCGTTCCCTTGTATGAAAGTGAAGGTCCCTACTATGTTCTGTTCTTCATCGAGGCATACGTAGCTGTTTCCGTTCTCGATGTCCTTCTTTACAAGTTCTTCATCGGGATAGCCGCCGGTCCACTGCTTCATATTTCCGCTTTTGCGCATAATGCGCTTTCCCTGTTCAAAGAGCTCCATAAGGATGCCGAGTTCTGCAATCTCTGTTTTCCTGATTTCTATCATACTCCGTAATAAAGAAATTGTTTTTTTTGAATAATGTTTTGCAAAGGTAGTCAATCTATGCTTTCCGATGCCTATCTTGCATTTTTAATCTCCTAAAAAAGAAAACACGTTTTTTCTCGTCACTCGTCACCGGTAGCGTTCTATCCCTTTGCAGAAGGGGGATGGAGAGGGTGTTGACAACGGTGACGAGAGTGTTGACCAATTGTTTGTCGTCACTTCCGGTCGTCACTTTTATCCTTCTTTTTTATTGTAACAGGCTTATACACAGATGTAAAACCTATGTGAAGTGAAATTTGTTAACTGCGGTTAAAAGCCTCCGTTTTTCAAGGGCGGAGCGTTCCAAACTCTACGGTTTAATGGCATCGTTGCCCGTTGGTTTTGTCGTTTTGCAGCATGTATAATGTAGGAAAGCCGGATGTAAAACCTCGTTTTCCAGTTGCGGGCTCTCCGGTTGCCGGTTGCGGGCCGTACGGTTTCCATATGCGGGCCGTACAGCCCGCAGTTGCAGGACGAGGAAAACGATGTGGCATAGCAGGTTTTTGCATAGGGTATTTCTCCTTTATACATAAGGGATGTCGTGGAAAAACACCGGCATACGGAATGTTCCGGGCTGGAGATTGGGACGGTTTTCCACCGGTGACGCACCGGAACTCTTGTTTTAATTTTGAACAATTCGGAATGCCTGTTGTTTTTTTAAGGGATAATTTGCATATATTTGTCCACGAAATTTAAACGTATTGAATTATGAAAAAGTTCTTTAGTGTTTTTATGATAGCTGTATGCTGCATGGCATTGGCTATGCCTGCCCAAGCTCAGTTGATTAAGTTTGGTGTGAAAGGCGGTGTGAACTTGTCGAAACTCAAGTTCGAAGGAATGAAAGACAACTCTACCGGATTCTTTTTCGGACCTATGGCGGAAATAACGATTCCCGTTATAGGACTGGGAGTGGACGGTGCGTTGCTGTATTCTCAGAAAGGCGATAAGATGGAAGGCCTTGATATGAAGCAATCGGGGCTGGACATACCTGTCAATCTGAAATATTCCATCGGTCTGGGCAGTATGCTGGGTATTTATGTAGCGGCCGGTCCGGACTTCTTCTTTAACTTCAAGGGTGATAAGAATTTTGAAGATGGAAGAAAGCTGGAAAGCAAGAAAGCGCAGGTGGGTATCAATGTGGGAGCCGGTGTGAAACTGGTTCGGCATTTGCAGATAGGTTTCAACTATACGATTCCTTGCGGCGACTCGTTCACCTGGAAGAGTGCCAGTGAGGCTATCGGAACAAAGAATAAGACCTGGCAGATTTCCGCTGCTTACCTGTTCTAAAGATATAACGGGATTATCTCTGTATGGCGTTGCCGATTTTGATTGGCAACGCCGTTTTTTTACGTTATCTTTGCCGTTGCAATGGAAAAGTTCGTAGATGTCATATTGCCCCTTCCCCTGCATGCCTGCTTTACATACTCGCTGCCAGAGGATATAGCGGAGAGTGTGCAGATTGGCTGCCGGGTGGTTGTTCCTTTCGGACGGAAGAAATACTATACGGCTATTGTGCAGAACATACACTATTCCGCACCGGCCGGGTACGAGGTAAAGGAAGTGAGTGCCCTGCTGGATGCGCATCCTATCCTGCTGCCCGAGCAGTTCAGGTTTTGGGACTGGCTGGCGGATTATTATCTCTGTACCCGGGGCGATGTCTATAAAGCGGCGCTTCCTTCAGGCCTGAAGCTGGAGAGCGAGACCATCGTGGAGTATAACCCCGATTTCGAATCGGATGTGCAACTGCCCGAAAAGGAACAGAAGATACTGGACCTGCTTGCCGCGGAGCCGGAACAGTGCATTACGAAACTGGAGAAGGAGAGCGGCATCAGGAATATCCTGTCTGTAATTAAATCCTTGCTGGATAAAGAGGCGGTCTTTGTGAAAGAAGAACTGAAGCGCACCTACAAGCCCAAGACCGAGACCCGCGTACGCCTGACGGAAGCGGCAGGCAACGAACACCGTCTGCACTTCTTCTTTGACGAACTGCAGCGCCGCGCTCCCAAACAGTTGGACTTGCTGATGAAGTACATCGAACTTTCCGCCTGTTTGGGTAAAACGCCGAAAGAAGTCACCAAGAAGGAACTTTTGCAGCGGACTTCCGCTACGCCTGCCGTGTTCAACGGGTTGGTGGAACGCGGGGTCTTTGAGGTATACCAGCAGGAAATAGGCAGGCTGAACGCAACCTCTGCCCGGACAACCCTCCCTTTAAATCCTTTGAACGGGCATCAGCAGCGGGCATACGACAGCATTGTGGAAAGTTTCCGGACAAAGAATGTCTGTTTGCTGCATGGAGTCACGTCCAGCGGAAAGACGGAGATTTACATTCATCTGATAGAAAAAGTTATCCGGCAAGGGAAGCAGGTGCTGTATCTGTTGCCGGAAATAGCGCTGACTACACAGATTACAGAAAGGCTGCAACGGGTGTTCGGTTCGCGTCTGGGCATCTATCACTCCAAGTTTCCGGATGCCGAACGGGTGGAAATCTGGCAGAAACAGCTTTCGGACAGCGGATATGACATCATTCTGGGAGTGCGTTCTTCCGTGTTCCTGCCCTTCCGCAAGCTGGGCCTGGTTATCGTGGACGAGGAGCACGAAAACACATATAAGCAACAGGACCCCGCCCCCCGCTACCATGCACGTAATGCCGCCACTGTGCTGGCTGCGCTGTATGGCGCCAAGACCCTGCTGGGCACGGCGACTCCTTCCATAGAAACCTGGCACAACGCCATGTCCGGAAAGTACGGGCTGGTGGAGCTGAAGGAGAGGTACAAGGAGATACAGTTGCCGGAGATTATTCCGGTAGACATCAAGGAGTTGCAGCGCAAGAAGCGGATGAACGGGCCCTTTTCCCCTTTGTTGCTGCAATATGTCCGCGAGGCACTGGAACGGAAAGAACAGGTCATTCTGTTTCAGAACCGCAGGGGGTTTGCCCCGATGATAGAATGCCATACGTGCGGGTGGGTTCCCAAATGTAAGAACTGTGATGTCAGCCTGACCTATCATAAAGGACTGAACCAACTGACCTGCCACTATTGCGGATATACCTATCAACTGCCCCGCATCTGTCCCGCTTGCGAAGGAACGGACTTGCGCAACCGCGGTTTCGGTACGGAAAAGATAGAGGACGACGTCAAACTCTTGTTTCCCGAAGCGACCGTTGCCCGTATGGATTTGGATACCACCCGCACACGCGCGGCCTACGAGCGTATCATCGCCGATTTTGAACAGGGAAAGACGGATATTCTTATCGGTACGCAAATGGTTTCCAAAGGGCTGGACTTCGACCACGTAAGCGTGGTAGGCATTCTGAATGCGGATACGATGCTGAACTATCCGGATTTTCGTGCCTATGAGCGTGCTTTCCAGTTGATGGCGCAGGTGGCAGGGCGTGCCGGACGGAAGAATAAAAGGGGCAGGGTAGTGCTGCAGACCAAGAGCATTGAGCATCCTATCATCCCTCAGGTAATTGCCAATGACTACGAAGGCATGGTCGACGGACAGCTTGCCGAGCGGCAGATGTTTCATTATCCCCCTTATTATCGCCTCATATATGTGTATCTGAAGAACCGCAATGAGTCCCTGCTCGATTTGATGGCGCAGACTATGGCGGGCAAGCTGCGTGCCATCTTCGGCAATCGGGTGTTAGGGCCGGATAAACCGCCGGTGGCACGTGTGCAGACGCTGTTTATCCGCAAAATTGTAGTGAAGATTGAAACCAAAGCTCCTATGGCGCGTGTCCGCGAATTGTTGCTGCAGGTACAGAAGGAGATGATAATGGAAGACCGTTTCAAGTCGCTGATTGTATATTATGATGTAGACCCGATGTAGATAGCCGTAGTGCGGGTTGCGGAATGTTTAATATGTGTTTGAGTATGAAAGAGAAGAAAAAGATATTGTTTGTTTGCCTGGGCAACATTTGCCGTTCTTCTTCGGCGGAAGGGGTGATGAGGCATTTGATAGAAGAGGCAGGGCGTGAAGATGAGTTCGTTATCGACTCGGCAGGTATTCTTTCCTATCATCAGGGAGAGCTGCCCGACAGCAGGATGCGTGCCCATGCCGCCCGTCGGGGTTACAACCTGACGCACCGTTCCCGTCCGGTACGTACGGATGATTTCTATGAGTTCGATTTGATTATCGGAATGGATGACCGTAATATTGATGATTTGAAAGAGCGTGCCCCTTCTGTAGAAGCATGCGGAAAGATACATCGCATGACGGAATACTGTACTAAGTTTGCCCATGCCGATTACGTGCCCGACCCTTATTATGGCGGAGCCGAGGGGTTTGAATACGTACTCGATATATTGGAAGACGCCTGTGCCGGATTGCTCGGAGCGGTTGGCGAATAATCACCTAATCACCGCTCAATGCCTGTTGTCATGATAAAAACGCTTGTTGTCGTTGAGGCTGCACGTTGCATCCACTCCGGCCTGCTGCAACCGTTCGGCAATCTCATTCAGCTTCTTCCTTGAAACCCGGCCGATGTAGAAAAGACGATAACGGTAGTCCTTGTCGAGCAATTCCATGACGTGGGTGAAAGTCTGCTCCCGGGCAAAATCAAAGTTGACCTTGCGCAGGTCTGTATACGGATAGCGGATTGTCCTGCCTGCACTGTGTACGGTGAGGTTTTCGTTGTCCAGCGTCAGGTAGCAGAACCGGGTCATCAGCATGCAAATGAAGAAAAGGCTCAGTCCGAAGGACAGGATGGCCGGAATGAATCCCCACCATGCATCGATGCCGACGGAATAGTAACCCAATATCAGGAACATGAGGAATAATATGAAGAACCAAAACATATACAGCGAGGGACGCCGGTAAGTTTCCTCCGGGAGGGTTTCCATGCTCCGTCCGCGCGGAACATAATTGGCAAAAGGCACTCCTTGCGACACCAGAAAGCGGACGAGTGATGAAGGATGCCTGAAGGGAGGCATGTATATTACCTTATCCTGCTTTTCCTTTAGGTGGAATACGAATATTCCGGGACCGTATTTGGCTTTTCCTGCCGGGATATCCTTATGCGCCTGTCGGGGGTATCGTTCCATGAAACTGAAACTTTCAATCTGATGCAGTTGAATCCGTTGGCTTTGCAACAGAAATTCCGCTCTTTGCTGTTCTTTGGTACTGATTTTCATAGGTCTTGCTTTTTAAGTTCCGGGTAACTGATGCGGGTGTGGTAGATGGTTTTCAATTTTTCTTTGAAAACGGCTTTTACCGTTGCTATGTCCTTGAACGTGACGGGGCACTCCCTGAAATAACCTTCCTCCACCTGCGAATCGATAATCTTGTCTACCAGGTTGCTGATACTCTCTTCCGTATATTCGGGCAGGCTGCGCGAGGCTGCCTCTACAGAATCCGCCATCATCAGGATGGCTTGCTCCTTGCTGAAAGGGTTGGGACCGGGATAGGTGAATGACTCGTTGTCGGGTTCCTCGCCGGGATGCTCGTTTTTCCAGGATATGTAGAAGTATTTTGTCTTTCCCCTACCGTGGTGGGTAGTAATGAAATCCTTGATGACTTTAGGCAGGTTGTTCTTCTCGGCCAGTTTCAATCCGTCCGTTACATGTCCGATGACGACCTGCGCACTCTGCTCGTAACCGAGATTCTTGTGCGGATTGACACCGCCCGACTGGTTTTCGGTAAAGAATGCCGGATTCTCCATTTTGCCGATGTCATGGTATAAAGCGCCTGTACGTACCAACTGGCTGTTTGCGCCGATGCGGTTGGCTGCTTCGGCTGCGAGGTTGGCTACCTGCATGGAATGCTGGAATGTGCCGGGTACGGTTTCTGACATGCGCCGCAGCAAACTGTTGTTGATGTTGGATAATTCCACCAAAGTAACATTCGAAGTGAAGCCGAAGGTCTTTTCCACCAGGAAAAGCAACGGATACGTGAAAAGCAGCAACACGCCGTTTATCACGAAGTAGGTGTACATACTGCCGTTCAGTTTGGAAAGGTCGTTTTCCGTTATCAGTTCAAAAGCGAAATAAACGGCTGCATAAGTCAGAATCACCAGGATGGCCGTGCGGAACAATTGCGAGCGTTGCGATAATTCTCTCAAACTGAAAATCGCAACCAAACCTGCCGTTAGTTGCAGCAGGATGAACTCGTGCGGATAGCGCAGGCAGATGGAACAAATCAGTATTGTGACGACCTGTGTGAGAAAGGCTGTCCGTGAGTCGAGAAACACGCGGATAATGACGGGCAGCATGGCATAGGGAATGATGTATACGTTGAATATATTGTTTGTTACCATAACGGCCGTTACCACACAATAGAACATAATAAGGGTGAAAAGCAGCGCGAGGTTGCCTTTGCGGTTGTAATAATCTTTGCAGAAGAGGTCGAGATAAAGCATGAAGCACAATATGAAGATGCCGACATACAGAATCTGCCCTGCCAGCATCAGTTGTTTCTGGCCGATGGACTCGCTACGCTGGATGGACTCTTTGCGCAGGCTTTCGAGGATATTGTAGGTCTCCCGGCTCACTATCTCGCCGCGGTCGATGATTTTCTGCCCGCTCAGTACAATGCCGTTTGCCCATGAATAGTTGTCGAGGATTTCTTCCTTGGCGGTCTCTGTCCGCCGGGCATCGTAGGTGAGGTTGGGAGAGAGGTATTCGTTGAGGGAACACTGCCGGAGTATGTTCGGGCGATAGTGTACGGTGTCGGCCGTAAGCAGGTAGGCATATGCCTGCTTTACGGAGTAGAGTTTGTCGATGCTCCGTTGGTTGGCAAGCTTGTCGTCTACCACCATAACGGCAGATGTGCTGTCTTTGTGCAGCCGGGCAAGTTCTTCAGTGGAAAGGATGCCCGCCCGGTACACCTCGGATAGTATTTTTTCGATATGGCGGATGTAATCGGAAGAGGGCAGAATGTCGCGCAGATGAGTCTGATAGTCGTTCTTCAGTTTCTTGAGCGCCTCTTTCCCGGTGCTCTTGTCCAATTGGAAATAGGGTTGGAAAGAGGCCAGAATGCTGTCTTGCTCTTTTTTTACGACTTGGTCGTCTTTGTAGATGGGGAAGTCGAAGGTTGCCATCAGTTGCCCGTACTTCCAGGGTTTGTCAATGTCAAACTGGTAATTAAACTTACCGTCTCTCGGCAGGAAATAGACAATAACTCCCACCGTACCTATAAAAATAAGTGCCTTATATATCAAATCTCTGAACGAGAACTCTTTGTTTTTACCTTTGAAATAGTTCATATCGGTTGAAATTTTTGCGAAAAGTACAAAAAAAAACAATAGTATGGAAAAAAAGGTTTAATTTTGCCGTCTAATTTAGTTATAAGTAAGATAGATTATGACAGAAAGAAAAGTCAGAGTCCGTTTTGCCCCGAGTCCTACGGGGGCGTTGCACATCGGTGGTGTGCGCACTGCGTTGTATAATTATCTCTTTGCCCGTCAGCATGGAGGAGATTTGATTTTCCGCATTGAGGATACCGATTCCAACCGGTTTGTGCCGGGGGCGGAAGAATATATATTGGAGTCTTTCAAGTGGTTGGGCATTCCTTTTGACGAGGGTGTCAGCTTTGGTGGAGAACATGGTCCGTACCGTCAGTCCGAACGCCGCGACATATACAAGAAGTATGTACAGGTGTTGCTGGATGCCGGCAAGGCATATATCGCTTTCGATACTCCGCAGGAGCTGGAAGCCAAGCGTGCGGAGATTGCCAATTTCCAGTACGACGCTTCTACGCGCATGCAGATGCGTAATTCGCTGACGATGCCCAAAGAGGAAGTGGACGCGCTGATTGCCGAAGGCAGGCAGTATGTGGTCCGTTTCAAGATAGAGCCGGACGAAGATGTGCATGTGAACGACTTGATACGTGGCGAGGTCGTGATAAACTCGTCTATCCTTGACGATAAGGTGCTTTACAAATCGGCGGACGAACTGCCTACCTATCACCTGGCAAATATTGTGGATGACCATTTGATGGAAGTTTCCCACGTTATCCGCGGTGAAGAGTGGCTGCCTTCCGCTCCGCTGCATGTGCTGCTGTACCGTGCTTTCGGTTGGGAAGATACGATGCCAGCTTTCGCACACCTGCCGCTGTTGCTGAAGCCCGAAGGTAACGGTAAGCTCAGCAAGCGCGACGGCGACCGTCTGGGCTTCCCGGTATTTCCGCTGGAATGGCACGACCCCAAGTCGGGCGAAGTGTCTTCGGGCTATCGCGAATCGGGCTATCTGCCGGAAGCTGTTATCAATTTCCTTGCCTTGCTGGGCTGGAACCCGGGTAACGACCAGGAACTGATGTCGATGGATGAACTTGTAAAACTGTTCAATCTGAGTCATTGCAGCAAATCGGGCGCTAAGTTCGACTATAAGAAAGGTATCTGGTTTAACCATGAATATATTCTTCAGAAATCGGACGAGGAGCTTGCGGAACTTTTCAAGCCGGTACTGAAAGAGCACGGTGTAGACCTCGATGCATACAGCGATGCGTTCCTTACTACGGTAGTCTCCCTGGTAAAGGGCCGCGTCAACTTCGTGAAGGAACTGTGGGATCAGGCACGTTTCTTCTTTGTTGCTCCTGAACAGTATGCCGAGAAGGATGTGAAGAAACGTTGGTCGGAAGATACTCCGCGCATCATGACGGAATTGATGGAAGTGCTTCGGGGCATTGGAGATTTCTCCTCTAAACCGTCGGAAGATGTAGTTATCGGCTGGATTACGGAGAAAGGATATCACATGGGTAATGTGATGAATGCTTTCCGGCTGGCAGTGGTAGGAGAGTGTAAAGGACCGCATATGTTCGATATTACCGCATTGTTGGGCAAAGAAGAGACGCTTGCCCGCATACAGCGTGCCATCGACGTTCTGAAATAAGTTGAAGCGGAGAAAAGTATGTTTTATAATTTAGCAATAATACTCTATGATATTGCGGTGCACCTGGTGGCTCCTTTCAGCCGTAAACCGCGGAAGATGATGAAGGGGCACTGGGTAGTGTACGAACTTCTTCGGCAGCAGCTGGAGAAGGATGCGCGTTATATCTGGTTTCACGCTGCCTCTTTGGGAGAGTTTGAACAGGGACGCCCGCTGATTGAGAAGATACGTGCCAAATATCCGGATTATCGTATTTTGCTGACATTCTTTTCGCCGTCGGGCTATGAAGTGCGCAAGAACTACCGGGGGGCGGATATCGTGTGTTATCTGCCTTTCGACAAACCGCGCAATGTGAGGAAGTTTCTTGACCTGGTGAATCCCTGCATGGCGTTTTTTATCAAGTATGAGTTTTGGAAGAACTACCTGGATGAGTTGCATAAGCGCCGCATCCCCGTTTATAGCGTGTCTTCCATCTTTCGCCGTGGGCAGATTTTCTTTAAATGGTACGGCGGTACGTATAGGAATGTGCTGCGCAACTTCGACCACATCTTCGTGCAGAACGAGCGCTCCAAGCGTTATCTGGCGAAGATTGGTATCAACCGGGTGACTGTGGTGGGGGATACCCGTTTTGACCGCGTGCTTCAAATTCGGGAAGAGGCTAAAGACTTGCCTTTGGTTGAGTTGTTCAAGAACAATACGATGACTTTTGTTGCCGGAAGTTCCTGGCAGCCCGACGAGGATTTGTTTATCGAATACTTTAATCAGCATCCGGAAGTAAAGCTGATTATCGCTCCGCATGTAATCGACGAAAATCATTTGGTAGAGATAATCCGTAAGCTGAAGCGGCCGTATGTGCGTTATACCCGTGCCGACGAAAAGAATGTCCGTAAGGCGGATTGCCTGATAATAGACTGCTTCGGCCTGCTTTCCTCCATCTATCGCTATGGAGAGATTGCCTATATCGGCGGCGGGTTCGGAGTGGGTATCCATAATACGTTGGAAGCTGCCGTATATGGCATTCCGGTAATCTTTGGGCCGAAGTACCAGAAATTCCAGGAAGCCGTTCAGCTCCTGGAGGCAAAAGGCGGGTTCTCTGTCAAGAGTTATGAAGAACTGAAAGCGTTGCTCGACCGTATGCTGGAAGATGAAAGCTTCTTGCGCGAGACCGGTACGAATGCGGGGACTTATGTAACCGGTAATGCCGGGGCAACGGACAAAGTTTTGGGTATGATAAACTTTTAGACTGTTGAAGAGGTTGCCAAAGACCTCTTTCCATAAAAAATATGAGGGGTTGTCAAAACTAAAACGAGACTCTGAAAAGTTACAGACTGTAATTATAACCTCTAAAAGGGTCGTATCAAACTCCGTTTTGAGAGTAATGATACGACTCTTTTCTTTAGTCTTTTAGGATGTTCTAATTTCAAGTTAAAAGTTTGTCTTCTCAAAGAATGAGTTGTGACGCTTTCATTTTTCCTATATGTAGGCAGTCTCCTTTTTAGAGGAGCCGATACCTTTACTCCTTGTACCAGCTTGAGTACATCAGGTAGTTGTGTGCAATCTTCTGGTTTAGTTCTTTTGCCTGTTCGGGGTCTACCTTTTTGATGAATTTGGCAGGTACGCCACCCCAGATGCTTCCCGGTTCTATTACGGTGTTGCTAAGTACCAATGAGCCGGCGGCTACAATGGCGCCTTCGCCTACTACGACATGGTCCAGAATGGTAGACCCCATGCCTATAAGTGCATAATCCCTGATTGCAGCTCCGTGGATGGTTACATTGTGGCCTACGGATACATGGTCGCCTATTTCAATGGTGGATTTCTCGTATAAGGTGTGCAGTACGCTTCCGTCTTGGATGTTTACACCGTTTCCGATGCGGATGGAGTTGACATCTCCGCGCAGTACGGTACTGAACCAGATGCTGCAATCCCGTCCCATTTTTACATCTCCGATGATAGTAGCGTTATCTGCTAAAAAACAATTCTCTCCGATTTCCGGAGTGAAACCTCTTACTGATTTTATTAGTGCCATTTTTTTTCTGTTGGTTATCGGTTAATAATTAATGGTTTACATGCTTCTTTCAGCCACTCTTTTTCATCATTGTCTAAGTCAGGAGATAGCTTTTCGTATACAACTCGATGGTATTCGTTCAGCCATTCGATTTCTTCGGCAGTCAGCAATTCCTTGATGATTCCTTTCCGGCAGATAGGACAGAGCGTGATGGTCTCGAACTTCAGATAATTGCCGAACATACCTTCGCCGGCAGGAACTGTCAGTAACAGGTTTTCGGTGCGGATGCCGTGGCTTCCGGCCTTGTACACGCCTGGTTCGTTGGAAGTGACCATACCCGGTTGCAAGGGAATGGGATTCTCGTTCATTCGGATGCTCTGCGGTCCTTCGTGTACATTGAGGAAATGTCCCACTCCGTGGCCGGTTCCATGCAGATAATTCATGTGCTGCTTCCATATCGGGAGGCGTGCCAATACGTCCAGTTGCGCTCCGCGGGTGCCTTCAGGGAATACCGCCGTTGCCAGTGCGATATGGCCTTTCAATATTAAGGTGTAATCGGTTTTCTCTTCCTCCGTCAAGTTGCCAAGTGCGATGGTACGGGTTATATCTGTCGTTCCGTCCAGATATTGGGCTCCGGAGTCCAGTAAAAGAAAGCCTTCCGCTTTCAGTGTTACATCCGTTTCGGGAGTGGCTTCATAGTGAACTATGGCTCCATGTTCTTTATAGCCGGCAATCGTATCAAAGCTTTCGCCCATGTAAAGTGGTTGTGCAGCCCGAAAAGCATGCAGCTTTTTATCTATACTGATTTCTGTTTCCCGACCTGTAGGGACGGCATCTTCCAGCCACTTCAGAAATTTAACCAATGCAACGCCGTCTCTTTGCATAGCCGTATGGATGCCGGCTATTTCCTGTTTGTTGCGGATGGCTTTCAGTAGAGTTACGGGGGATGTGCCGTCGATTATCCGGCATTGCGGATTGATTGCCGAGTAGATGGCGTAATTTGTTTTGGCGGAATCTGCCAGTATGCTTCTTGCAGGGAAGTGGTTAAGGTAATCTTCTATTTCTTCATATGTATGTACGGAGATACCATTAACGTTAAAATAGGAAGTTAGCTCTGCTGTGACTTTTTGCGGTTGGATGAAATAATGCACTGCGTTTTTCTCTATCAGCAGGTAGCTGACAACAACCGGGTTGCAGTGTACGTCATTTCCTCGAATGTTGAGCAGCCAGGCTATTTCATCCAGTGCCGACAGTAGCAAAGACTCAGCACCGTTTGCGTCCATCTCTTTTCGGACGGCTGCAAGTTTCTCCGTAAAGCTCCTGCCGGCATATTGTGTGTCGTGAATAAACGCGGGAGACAATGGCATTGCCGGGCGGTCTTTCCATAACAGTTGCAGGGGGTCGGCAACACTTTTTACATGAATACCGCTCTTTCTCAATGCTTCTTGCAGATGCTCCACTTCTTTGGCCGAGAACATTTTTCCGTCTATTCCTACGGTGTCTCCCTTTTGCAGGCGTGAGTTCAAGAATGTCGGAATACTTGGCGTTTCAGGCAACATCTCTTTGTATAATGTGATTTCAGTTCCTTCTATCTGCCGGGCGGCTTGCAGGAAATAACGGGAGTCGGTCCATAAACCGGCCTCTTCTGCTGTTATAACTACCGTGCCGGCTGAACCTGTAAATCCGGAAATCCATTCCCGCGACTGCCAGTGGGGAGCTACGTACTCGCTGAGGTGAGGGTCTGTGCTTGGAATGATGAATGCCTGTATGTTTTCTTGGGCAATGTGTGTCCGCAAGGCGGCAATACGTTCATTAATTGTTAAATTCATACTGTATAAGGTGTTGATAAGCGTTTTCAAAGATACTCACTTTACTTGTATTACATGGAGTAAATTCTGTTATTTTATCTATTGTTGCTTCTGTAAGTGAAATCTTATCTGCGGACAGTTTTGATAACTGTCAGTAAGAAAGGCAGGTATTTTATGTTAGGATTGTCGATTTTTTTGTCGAAAGTTTTGTGAATAAAGAAAGTATGTGTAATTTTGCCGCTCAATTTAATCGTGAGATTTTATAAACCATTTAAATTTTAAAAACAAAAAAATGATTGTAGTACCTGTAAAAGAAGGCGAAAACATTGAAAAAGCGCTGAAGAAATTTAAAAGAAAATTTGAAAAGACTGGTATCGTTAAAGAGTTGAGAAGCAGACAACAGTTTGATAAACCGTCTGTGACTAAAAGACTTAAGAAAGAGCGTGCAGTTTACGTTCAGCAACTTCAACAAGTAGAAGATTAATAATTCGTAATTTCCTTTGAATTATTGAATTCTTTTTCATACATTCGTTGCATGATTTAGATGTAACGATATGCTGTTGACAGATTCTTTTCTCGACTATCTTCTGTATGAACGGAATTATTCTGAAGGTACTGTAAGGTATTACCGGACGGATATTCTTGAGTTGCAGAAGTTTGGTGAGAAGCTGTTGGGAGATTTGGCCCCGTCGGATGTAGGTGCGGATCTTGTTCGTGAATGGATTGTTTCCCTGATGGATAAAGGTTATGCGCCTAATACGGTGAATCGAAAGTTGAGTTCTGTCCGGACATATTACAAGTATCTTTTAAAGAAAGGATTGGTGGCGGCAGATCCGTTACGGAGAGTAACAGGGCCGAAAAAAAAGAAACCGCTTCCTGTCTTTCTGAGAGAAGGTGAAGTGGATAGGTTGTTGGATGATGTCGACTTTGGAGAAAGGTTTGAAGGGTATCGCGACCGTTTGATTATCGAAATGTTTTATACGACAGGTATGAGGCTTTCGGAATTGATAGGGTTGGATGATAAGGATGTTGATTTTTCTGCTTCTCTTATTAAAGTGACCGGAAAACGGAATAAGCAACGTCTGATACCTTTTGATAAAGAATTGGGGCGTTCCATGCAGGAGTATGTCAATGTGCGGAATCAAGCATTGCCGGTTCGTTCGGATGCTTTTTTTGTCCGAAAGAATGGGGAAAGGCTTGGCCGCGGTATCGTAGCATATATTGTGAGACGAAACCTGTCAAAGGTAGTAACTGTAAAAAAAAGAAGTCCGCATGTGCTGAGGCATACCTTTGCAACGGCTATGCTGAACAATGGTGCTGATTTGAGCTCGATAAAAGAGCTGTTAGGGCATGAGAGTTTGGCGACTACGGAAGTTTATACGCATACTACTTTTGAAGAACTTAAAAAAGTGTATAATCAGGCTCATCCTCGAGCCTAAAAAAAGGAGGTAAGTATGATAGTTAGAATTCAATCGATTCACTTTGATGCGTCAGAGCAGTTGCAGGCTTTTATTCAGAAAAAAGCTGCTAAATTGGAGAAATTTTACGATGATATAGAGAAAGTAGAGGTGTCATTAAAGGTAGTTAAACCGGAAACAGCCGAAAATAAAGAAGCCGGGGTGAAAGTATTGGTACCCAACGGTGAGCTTTATGCGAATAAGGTTTGTGATACGTTTGAAGAAGCTGTGGATCTTTGTCTGGAAGCTTTGGAAAAACAGCTGGTTAAATACAAGGAAAAACAACGAAGTAAATAAAAATCCGCTTAAAATTTTGCGGGTAAAAAATAAATGTCTAAATTTGCAGCCGTTTCGCTCGCGGTAGAACGTTGCGGTTGCATTTTTTAAAAGATTGCCTCTTTAGCTCAGTTGGCCAGAGCACGTGATTTGTAATCTCGGGGTCGTTGGTTCGAATCCGACAAGAGGCTCAAAAGAAAGTGGATTATCGTCAAAAGGCAGCAATGCCTGCGGGAATTCAGTTAAAGGGAAAAAGAGTTCTATATAATTGGGGCAAATACCAGAGTGGCCAAATGGGGCAGACTGTAAATCTGCTGGCTTACGCCTTCGGTGGTTCGAATCCATCTTTGCCCACAACTCCGGTTTTCTTGCTGTTATAGCTCAGCGGTAGAGCACTTCCTTGGTAAGGAAGAGGTCCCGGGTTCAAGTCCCGGTAACAGCTCATAAAGATGTAAAAGCTGATTATTAATCAAATAAATAACAAGTAAAGCTATGGCTAAAGAGAAATTCGAACGTACCAAACCGCACGTAAACATTGGTACAATTGGTCACGTAGACCACGGTAAAACCACGTTGACTGCTGCTATCACTACAGTATTAGGCAAGAAAGGTTTTTCTGAAGTGAAATCATTCGACCAGATTGACAACGCTCCTGAAGAAAAGGAAAGAGGTATTACTATCAATACTTCACACGTTGAGTATGAAACAGCTAATCGTCACTATGCTCACGTAGACTGTCCGGGTCACGCCGACTACGTTAAGAACATGGTAACAGGTGCTGCTCAGATGGATGGTGCTATCATCGTGGTTGCTGCAACCGATGGTCCGATGCCTCAAACTCGTGAACACATCCTGTTGGCTCGTCAGGTAAACGTTCCCAGACTGGTTGTGTTTATGAACAAGTGCGATATGGTAGATGATCCTGAAATGCTGGAACTTGTTGAAATGGAAATGCGTGAACTGCTTTCAGCTTACGAATTCGATGGTGACAACACTCCTTTCATCCAGGGTTCTGCTCTTGGTGCATTGAACGGTGTTGAAAAGTGGGAAGAAAAAGTAATGGAATTGATGGATGCTTGCGACAATTGGATTCCATTGCCTCCGCGTGATATTGATAAACCGTTCCTGATGCCGGTTGAAGACGTATTCTCAATTACTGGTCGTGGTACTGTAGCTACAGGTCGTATCGAAGCTGGTGTTATCCATGTAGGTGACGAAGTTGAAATCCTCGGTTTGGGTGAAGACAAAAAGTCTGTTGTAACTGGTGTTGAAATGTTCCGCAAGTTGCTGGATCAAGGTGAAGCTGGTGATAACGTAGGTCTGTTGCTCCGTGGTATCGACAAGAACGAAATCAAACGTGGTATGGTTCTTTGTAAGCCGGGTCAGATTAAACCTCACTCTAAGTTCAAAGCTTCTATCTACGTTTTGAAGAAAGAAGAAGGTGGTCGTCACACTCCGTTCCACAACAAATACCGTCCTCAGTTCTATCTGCGTACTATGGACTGTACAGGTGAAATTTCTCTTCCGGAAGGAACTGAAATGGTAATGCCTGGCGATAACGTAGAAATTACTGTAGAACTGATCTATCCGGTAGCATTGAACGTAGGTTTGCGTTTCGCTATCCGTGAGGGTGGTCGTACAGTAGGTTCTGGTCAGATTACTGAAATTCTCGACTAATAACCAAATATCTTAATCAGTTCCCGGTATTTACTGGGAACTGATTATGTTCACACGGGAGTAGCTCAGTTGGTAGAGCACCGGTCTCCAAAACCGGGTGTCGGGAG